>Ga0335081_10000026_pt1 | contig 265185 bp, 271 predicted proteins | sample Lox_Sample_35_FD_206713 | JGI IMG/M metagenome (GOLD analysis project Ga0335081, IMG submission 206713) | Soil microbial communities from Loxahatchee National Wildlife Refuge, Florida, United States - Lox_Sample_3.5 | ecosystem: Environmental > Terrestrial > Soil > Wetlands | place: USA... | reverse complement strand
ACATGGCCGGGCAGGCCAAAAACCTGCATCGGGGTTCTCCTTTGATTCGAGTGTCGCAACCCGAGCTTCGGAGAACCCCTCCTATTTCTCAATCCGTCTCACATCTGTCTGAGCCCAGACAGCCGGTAGGAGCGATGCATAGCTGTTAAACGGCGTCGATTCGGAAGCGCCGGCAATCAAAAGCGGTTCGGCCCGGCGCTTCTATGCCGGGCCGAGCCTTTAGATCGATCGCGCGATCATTCGCCGAGATCGGCAACCACTTCACTCGTCGCCGGATCGATCAGCATCACATGGTTGTGCACCACCATGTATCGGTAATGTCGCACCTGCGGCACCTCAACGGCTACCGTTTGCGGCACCGTATAAAGATGCGCCTCGCGCGGCACGCGGGCGCCGACGCGGTATTCAACGGTCGGCGGGGTCGCTGCGCTCACGGGCTCGCGTACGATGGTGCGAAAGATGGTTTCGCGCTGCACCGGCGTCAGCTGCAGCGGTTCGCTGGTGACGATTGTCTGGCTTGGCGCCGGAGCCCGCGTGATCACCGTTTGCGACGGCTCGCGCATAATTACGGTCGTCTGTGCGCTCGCGCTGCTCGCGCCGGCGACCAGCGCCAGCGCTATCGCGACATGGCGTAACTGTGTCATGAGTTCCTCCTCGCTTCTTTCATCGGAGTGAAAGCAACGCGAGGAGCGGTGATACGTTCCTGCGCGGGTTCCGCGCAGTTCCAACCTCAGAGAGTATGCGGCGGCTCGTCGAGCAGCTTGAGCTTGGCGCTGAGCGTGGCGATGCGCCGCTGCGCCTCCGACCGCGTGAGGCACGTGCTGAAAGCGTCAGGCTCGTAGGTTTGCCCGGCGAGAACTTTTAGCTCGGTCGCCTGTTCCGCCGTCATCGGTTCGTCGCCGGCGCTCGCCGGCGTTTTCCGTGCTTCAAAATGTTCCACCTGGGAGCGCGAACGGCGCGACGATTTCATAGGGCCCTCCTCCATTTATGATTTCACGAAAAATGCGCGCGCGCCGCGCTTCGTTCCGTGCAAAAGATGAGCGTCGACGAAAATATTGCGGTGAGCTAATGCGAGGTTCGCACGGCAAGCGCCGGCCGCAACGCCAGCGTGATCGGCAGCGTCGCCAGTACCACCGCGGCAACCACTATCAGCGCCGACGGCACGCCGATTGCATCGCCCAGTAAGCCGTAAAGCGCCGGGGACACCGCGCCCGCGCCGATGGTGCCGGTATAGAAAATGCCGAAGGCGCGCTGCCGCCGCGCCGGTTCCACCAAGTCCGGCACCGAACCGTACAGCACCGACGATGTTCCATTGAGCGCGATGCCGACCACCGGCAGCAACACCAGCGCCGCGTCGAGCGGAAGCGGCAGCATCAGCACAATGCCAAGCGCCGTCATCGCCTCGGTCAGCCACACGGTCGCCACGGCGCCGAGGCGTGCACCAATGAAGGCGCAGACCAATTTGCCGACGGCGCCGCCGGCGAACACTAATGTGAGCGACAGGCCGATGGTCGGCAAACTTGCGCCTTTGGCGGTCAGCACGAAAGGCAGAAAGGTGAGAAAGGCCATGCGGGTCGCGCTGTCGATAATGCCGACCGACAGCAGCAAAGGAAAACCGAGGGCAGTGGCGCTTCCGCCTTCGCGGGCTTCGCTTTTGCGCGCTGACGGTGCCTCATTCGCAAAGCGCGGCATGGCGGCGATGATGACAATGCCGGCGAGCACGCCGATGCCGCCGAGCAGAGCAAGCGCCTCACGCCAGGGCAGCGCGATCATCAGCAGCGAGGCCGCGGCCGGCACGGTCATCTTGCCGATGTCGCCGGCGAAATTGTAAGTGCCGAGCGCCTTCAGCGAGCGCGGCCCGGCGAAAGCGCGCGCGACCAGCGACGAGGCGAGCGGATGCTGCGTGCTGGCGCCGAGGCCGCCGACGAACAGCGCAGCCAATAGCAGCGCAAAGCCTTGGCTCAAGCCGGCGAGGCAATAGCCCAACCCGGCGAGCGTCGTGCCGAGCGCGAGCACGAGCGGCGCACCGAATCGCTCGGCCAAAAACCCGGACGGAATCTGCAAGCCGGCTAGCGTGCCGGAGAACACGGTCTTCATGAGTCCGAGCACGGCATAGGCGAGACCGAATTCATGCTGCCAAATCGGCAGCATGACGTAGATCAGATCGGTGTAGCCGTCGTGCAGGGCGTGCGCGCCGCAGGCGACGCCGATGGCGCGCCGCTCTTCGCTCTTTGTATGAGCGGCAACCGGCATGCCGGCGTTGTCGATCGATGCGCTCATATGTCGGGGCGGCGCTCGACGAATGTCGTGCTGATAAAAGAGATCACGGCGTCGCCGTTCTGGTTGATGCCTGTGGTGCGAAAGCTCATCAGTCCGAAGCCAGGCCGGCTGTTGGAAAGACGCGTCTCGATCACTTCCGAAGCATAATTGACGGTGTCGTCGACATAGACCGGGTTGAGCCATTTGAGCTCGCGAAAGCCGAGCGCCGGACCGATGCCGGCGACCGGCTCGCCGCGCGAGCGCGCCGCCTCGGCCAGACGGCGGCGATAGTCGACCATCAGCCGCATCCACGCCACCGCGGTGTGCCAGCCGGACGCGCACAGCGCGCCGAAATGCGAGCGGGCGCCCGCCTCCTCGTCGAGATGGAAAAGCTGCGGATCGAAGCGAGCGGCGAATCCCTTGATGTCGGCGGCGGTGAAAGTATGGCTGCCGACCGGGAACGTATCGCCGACGCGGACGTCCTCGAAATATTTCATGCGGGCGCCTCCGCCGGTCGGCGGCCGAACATCAGCGTGGTGGACAAAGTGGTAAGCGTCGAATCCGCATCATCGATGACCTCGAAAAGGAATTTCACCAATCCCATCTGCGGCCGGCTGGCCGAAGGGCGGGTATCGAGCACGGTGGCGCGCACACGGATGCGCGTGCCCGGCCGCAGCGGCTTGAGCCAGCGCACCTCATCGATGCCGGGGCCTCCCATCGAGCTTGAGTTGACGATGAAGCCGTCGGCGATCACCCGCATGATTAAGCAGCAGACGTGCCAGCCGGAGGCGGCAAGTCCGCCGAGCATGGTCGCGCTTGCGGCCGCTTCGTCGAGATGCATGGGCTGCGGATCGAACTCGGCGGCGAAGGCGACGATCTCCTCGCGCGTAACCAGCCGCGGGCCGTAGACGGCGACCGCGCCTTTTTGGAAATCTTCCCAGTGCAGCTTCGGCATGGCGGCTTTCTACAACAGACGCGCGGCGTTTGTCTTGCCGCGTCATTCCGGAGCGAGCGAACCCAGAATTCAGAACGATTCGCTGCGATTGTTTCCCGGATTCCGGGTGCGCGGGCTTTGCCCGCGCCGCGGAATGATGCTCACGTCGCGAAGCGGAAATGCATTACGTCGCCGTCGGCGACCACGTAGTCCTTGCCTTCCAGCCGCATCTTGCCCGCTTCGCGCGCGCCGGCCTCCCCGCCGCTAGCGATATAGTCGTCGTAGCCGATGGTTTCGGCGCGGATAAAGCCGCGTTCAAAATCGCTATGGATCGCGCCGGCCGCCTGCGGCGCGCGCGCCCCGCGCGTCACCGTCCAGGCACGCGTCTCCTTGGGGCCGGCGGTGAAGAAGGTGACGAGGTGCAGCAAGTCGTAGCCGGCGCGGATCAGCCGGTTGAGGCCCGGCTCGCTGAGCCCGACGGCGGCCAGATATTCGGCGCGTTCGGGCGGCGGCAGCACGGCGATTTCGGATTCGATTTTGGCGGAAATCACCACGCACCCGGCGCCTTCCGCTTTGGCGCGCGCTTCGACCTGGAGCGAGTATTCGTTGCCAGTGGCGGCCGAGGCTTCTTCCACATTGCAGACATAGAGCACCGGCAGCGAGGTAATCAGCCCGAGCGCATGGAACGCCTTCTCCTCCTCCGGCTTGCGGGCGAGCAGGCGCGCCGGCCTGCCCTCGCGCAAGAGCGCGAGCGAACGCTGCACCAGATCGAGCGTCTCCTTGGCTTCCTTCTCGTTGCCCTTCGCTTTTTTCTCCAGAGCGTCGACCCGCTTCTCCAGGCTGTCGAGATCGGCCAGCATCAACTCAGTCTCGATGGTCTCGATGTCGGCGATCGGATCGATCTTGCCTTCCACATGGGTTACGTCGGAATCCTCGAAACAGCGCACCACATGCGCGATGGCATCAACCTCGCGAATGGCGGCGAGAAACTGATTTCCGAGCCCCTCGCCTTTCGAGGCGCCGCGCACCAAGCCGGCGATGTCGACGAAAGTCAGCCGCGTCGGCACGATCTCGGCCGACTTGGCGAGCCGCGCGAGCTCGGCAAGCCGCGGATCGGGCACCGCCACCTCGCCGACATTGGGCTCGATGGTGCAGAACGGATAATTGGCCGCCTGCGCCGCCGCGGTCTCAGTCAGCGCATTGAAGAGCGTCGACTTGCCCACATTCGGCAAGCCGACGATGCCGCATTTGAAGCCCATGGTGTTCTTTCAGATCGGAAGGTCGTTCAGGTGAGGAAGCTTGAATGGGTCTAGGATCCGAAGATCAAAGATTTGCCGTTGGTGTTGCAAATCTTCGCTAAAGAATATCCCGCAACCGGCTACCGACGCCGAAGCCAGCAATAGGCAATCCCAGAAGGAAAACCCAGTCTGGTCTTGGAAATGCCATGCGAGACACGTTACCGCAAAATCGAGCGGTGCGGTGCACGATCCACTCAAGTCGGAAACCAATTCGCGCGCATCTTCGCGGCTCATGAATTGCCGCCGATCCGTGACCACGCGGTAGCATTCATTCAGGCTTTGAGGACTGAGGACCAGTGTACGGTTCTTGATTGTCCTTCTCAGCAAGCTCGTGGCGATTTGCCGCTTCTCCGGCTCGCTCCGGTCCACCGTGTGAACGATGACGCTCGTATCGACGAAGCAACTCATCTTCGCGTTCGGCATAGAGTTTCTCTCGACCCGGCCACGCGCTGGCTGCGCCAGGAAAGCCGGGGCCGCTGAAAAAGCGTTCCAAGCGCCTTAGTCGCTCCTCGGTATCATCGCCAATTTCTCGGCGGACCAAATCAGATACGAATTTCGACAGGCTTTTGCCCTGGGCCGCAGCCGCAACCCGCGCCCGGCGGACGATCTGCGCAGGCAAAGTGATCGTAACATTTTTCATGGTGACACGAAATTCGTGTTTCCGTGTCAACTTGTCAAGCCCCGCTAACCATATACGAAATAGAAATTATTTTTGGTCATCCGCTTCGCCGTTGCCAAAGCCCTTCGCTTCCATGGCCAAATGCACCTTGTTCTGGAAGCTCGAATCCTTGCCCTCGACCAGCAGCGCGGCATTGTCGGCGATGACGTCGCAGAGCGCTTCCACCCAAGGCCAGTCGCTCTTGGCGAAATCGCCAAGCACATGGCGCGGCACTAATTCCTTCACCTCGGGCTTGCCGATGCCGATGCGCACGCGCTTGTAGTCGTTGCCGATTTGCGCGCTGATCGAACGCAAGCCGTTGTGGCCGGCGACGCCGCCGCCGATCTTCACGCGCACCTTGGCGGGCGGCAGGTCGACCTCGTCGTGGAACACCGCCACGTCGCCGAGCTCGAGCTTGTAGAAATTCACCGCTTCGGCCACGGCGCGGCCGGACTCGTTCATGTAGGTGCCGGGCAGCAGCAGCAGCAGCTTCTTGCCGGCAAGCGTGCCTTCCACCGCCACGCCCTGGAACCGCCGGCGCCACGGCTTGATGTCGTGGCGGCGTGCGATCGCTTGCACCGCCATGAAGCCGATATTGTGCCGGTTGGCGACGTGGCGCGGGCCGGGATTGCCGAGGCCGACGAAAAGCAGCATGGCATCGCCGCCCGATCATCAAGCTGCGAAAGAGCAAGGTAGCGCTAAGCGGCGCCTCACTTCTTTTCGGTCTTCGGCGCCGCAGCGGCAGCGCCAGCAGCTGGAGCGCCGGCCGGCGCCACACCGGGGGCGGCGCCGGGAGCCGCGCCTTCGGCGGCAGCCGCGGCACCCGCTTCGGCGGCCGTCGCAGCAGCAGCAGCAGCAGCGGCGGCCGCTTCCGCGGCGGCCTTCATCTCTTCCGCGTAGCCGGACGGCGGAACCACGGTCACCAACGTGATGTCGCCCTGGGCGATCACCCGCACATTCGGCGGCAGCGTCACGTCGCTCAGATGCTTCGAATAGTTGATCTCGAGCCCGGCGATGTCGACATCGATCGCTTCCGGAATGGCGTCGACCGGGCAGCTCACTTCGACGGTGTGGGTGACGACGTTGACGGCGCCGCCGCGCTTTACGCCGGGCGACTGGTCGGTGTTGAGTACATGGATCGGGATGCGCACGCGGATGGTGGCGCCTTCCGACACGCGCAGGAAATCCACGTGCATCGGCAGGTCCTTGATCGCGTCGAGCTGGAAGTCGCGCGGAATCACACGGTGCTTGGCACCCTCGACATCGAGCTCATAGAGCGTGGTGAGGAAGCGGCCCGCATAGATACGTTTGCGCAGCTCATCGTGCTCGATGAGCACCAGTACCGGGGGCTTGTTCTCGCCATAGATCACACCCGGCACTTTGCCGGAATAACGTGCTGCCCGGGCGGCCCCCTTGCCGGCTCTCGGGCGCACCGTCGCTTTCATTTGTTGCACGGTGGCCATTTTCGAATCCTCGATCTAACTAATTGAAAAGGCGGCGTCTTCCGCCGCCCCGCAGCGCGGCGAGCCTCCAGGGGTGCCGGGGGCCGCGTTGCGCGCGGGGTTATAACGGCGGGTCGCGCAAAGAGCAAGGAACGAACCACAAGCGGCGCTTACGCGTCTTTATCCAGGCTTGCGCAAGAGGCGACGGCAAGCGAACAAGATCACTTTGCCGCCGATGGCGTATCGGGCGGCGCGGGCGCTTCGCCCGCCGGGCTGGGCTTGGCTTTCTTTGCCGGCTTGGCGCGCTTGGCTCCCGCCTCCAGCGCCTCGATACGCGCTTTGAGCGCCTCGTTCTCCTCGCGCGCCAGCCGCGCCATCTCCTTGATCGCCTCGAACTCCTCACGCTGCACCACATCGAGGTCGCGCAGGATGCGTTCGGCCTGGGAACGGAATAACGTGTCGACCTCGCGGCGCACCCCTTGCGCGACGCCGGCGGCGTCGTTCATCAGCCGCGCCATTTCGTCGAAGAAGCGATTGCTGGTCTGGGTCATCGACGCCTCCCACCGCTATCCGCTACAACAATGGCAATCCGGCCACCTCGTCGCAAGACCCGGCTTGCGGCGAGCTGCTGGCATCATTCGACGGGCGACGCCGTAAATTGGAAGCCGCAATGCCGTTGTCCGTCATCAAATATCCCGCTTTCGATCCAATTCTGGTGCATATCGGGCCGTTCGCCATCCGCTGGTACGCCCTCGCCTACATCTTCGGCATCCTGCTTGGCTGGCTCTATGCCCGGGCGATCATCCGCTCGGAAAGCCTGTGGGGCGGCAAGGCGCCGTTCAACGTCGTCGAATTCGACGATTTCCTGCTGTGGGTGACCTTCGGCATCATCCTCGGCGGCCGCACCGGCTATGTGCTGTTCTATAATCTGCCTTACTTCTCCGCACATCCCCTGCAGATGTTCGAGCTTTGGCATGGCGGCATGTCGTTCCATGGCGGCTTCATCGGCTGCGTGGTGGCGGTCGTCCTGTTCGGATACAAGCGCGGCATTCCGATCCTGTCGCTTGGCGACGTTACCTGTGCGGTCGGCCCGATCGGCCTGTTTCTCGGACGCATCGCCAACTTCATCAATGGCGAATTATGGGGCCGCCCGACCGACGTGCCCTGGGCCATGGTGTTTCCCGGCGCCGGCCCGTTGCCGCGCCATCCGAGCCAGCTCTATGAGGCGACGCTGGAGGGCCTGGTGCTGCTCGCCGTGCTGGCGGTTCTGATGCGGATGGGCGCCCTGAAGCGGCCCGGCATGATCATCGGCTGCTTCGCGGCCGGCTATGCCCTCGCACGCACATTTTGCGAATTCTTCCGCGAGCCGGATGTTCAGTTGGGCTTTCTTTGGGGAGGCGCGACCATGGGACAATTGCTATCAATTCCACTATTCATCGCCGGCCTCGGCTTTATACTCTATGCTTGGAGGCATCCGACATGGACGCCATGACCGTCAAATCCAATCCGCTGGAAGCGGAAATCCTCCGCCGCATTGCGGTGGCCGGGCCCATGCCGGTCAGCGAATACATGGCGCTGTGCCTGACCGATCCCGAGCACGGCTATTACACGTCCCGCAATCCGCTCGGCGCCCGCGGCGATTTCATCACCGCGCCGGAGGTCAGCCAGATGTTCGGCGAGCTGGTCGGACTGTGGGTGGCGGCCACCTGGAAGCTGATGGGCTCGCCGGAAAACGTGCGGCTGATCGAGCTCGGCCCCGGCCGCGGGACCTTGATGAAGGATGCGCTACGCGCCGCCAAGGTGATGCCGGCCTTTTTCGAAGCGGTCGTCGTTCATCTGGTCGAGATCAATCCGATCCTGAAAGCGCAGCAGGAGCGCATGCTGGAGCAGGGCTCGGTACCGATCTACTGGCATTCAGCGATCGAGGAGGTGCCGAAAGGCCCGGCCATCGTCATCGCCAACGAGTTCTTCGACGCGCAGCCGGTGCAGCAGGCAGTAAAGACCGCCGACGGCTGGCATGAGCGCTGCGTCACGGTCGGCGCCGGCAGCAAATTTTGCTACACCGCCGGTGTCGTTCCAATTCCACATTTCGATATGGTGCTGCCGCGGACGGTGCGCGAAGCGCCCGCGGAATCGATCTTCGAATGGCGCGCCGACCGGCCGGCGCTGGAGCTTGGCCGGCGCATCATGGAAAGCGGCGGCGCGGCGCTGGTGATCGACTATGGTCATACAGTGAGCGCGATCGGCGACACTTTCCAGGCCGTCCGCCGGCACGCCTTCGCCGATCCGCTGACAGCACCGGGCACGCTCGATCTCACCGCGCATGTCGATTTCCAGGCAATGGCGCAGGTGGTAGAAGCCATGGGGCCGATCGCCTACGGACCGATCGAGCAAAGGGTCTTGCTGCGCAGCCTCGGCATCGAAACCCGCGCCGCCCGCTTGAAAGCCAATTCCGCCATTCCGAATGCCATCGATGCGGCGCTCGAGCGGCTGATCGGCGAAGGCCCGAAAGCGATGGGCACGATGTTCAAGGCAATCGCCTTTGCTCACCCGAAACTGGGCAAGCCGCCGGGCTTCGACAAACAATTCGGAACGGCCGAAGCCGCGCCGATACCATCGAAGCATTAGCTTCGGGTGCTTCCGGTCAATCCGGAAATCGATCAAAGGGGGCAACAAATGTCGCGCCTGTTCTCAATCGTCGTTCTTAGCGCCTGCGTTGCCGCCGGCGTCGCCCGCGCGCAGGATGCGCAAGAGCCGTATGGCACCTCGAAGTTCGAGAGCTACGCCGACATCGATCAGATGAAACAGCTCAAAGTCGTTTGGGACTTCAATTTCCAGGACCCGAAGACCGTCAATGTCGTGCTCAACAACCTCAACGCGCTTCTGAAAGCGACATACGAGCTCGGTCCGAAGGAGATCGATCCGATCAAGGTCGTGATCGTCTCGCACGGGCCCGAAGTCGTGCTATGGGCGAAGAAGAATTACGCGAAATACAAGAACATCGTCGATCGCGCGGCGAGCTTCGCCAAGCAAGGCGTGCGCTTCGAGATCTGCCGCAACGACGCCGCCGCGCTCGGCTTCAAGCCCGAAGACCTCGACGGCTTCGTAACGGTGATCCCGGCAGGTCCCTACGCGCTCACCTATTGGCAGAACAAGGGCTATGCCTATATTGCGGTCGGCGCCACCGTGCCGACGCCGCCGGTGAGCCAATACAACACAGCCGATTTGGGAAAGAAGCCGTAACACGCGCTGTTTTCAAATCGCCGTCCTTGCCTCGCATCGGCGACGTTCTGCACGAGGTTTGGTGCTATGATTGGCGACAGTCCCTGCTCGTTCGGACGTCACGCCGGTGATACAGGCTAGCTCGCTCGCCAAATTCGACCGCATTCGCCACGGCTTCTTCACCCGCAATGGCGGTGTGTCGGAGGGCGTCTATGCGACGCTCAATGGCGGCGTCGGTTCCAACGATGCACGCGAGAATGTCGCAGAAAATCGCGCCCGCATGGCCGGCGCGCTCGGCGTTGCACCCGAACATCTGCTCACCCTCTACCAGGTTCATTCGCCCGGCGCGGTCATCGCCGAAAGCCCGTGGACGCCGCAGGAGCGCCCGCGCGCCGATGCCATCGTCACCCGCGTGCCGTTGCTGGCGATCGGCGTCTCCACAGCCGATTGCGGTCCTGTGCTGTTTGCCGATCCGGACGCTGGCGTCATTGGCGCCGCCCATGCCGGCTGGCGCGGCGCCCTCACCGGCGTAATCGAGGCAACCATCGCCGCGATGGAAAAGCTCGGCGCCGATCGAAGCCGCATCACTGCGGCGCTCGGGCCCACAATCAGTCAGGCGAATTACGAGGTCGGCCCGGAATTCATTGCGCGTTTCACTGCTGCCGACCTGGACAATGCGCGCTTCTTTGCGCCCTCGCCGCGCGAAGGCCATGCCATGTTCGATCTCTCCGGCTATATCGCCGATCGCGTCCACCGTGCCGGCATCGAGCATTTCGAAGATCTCGGGCTTTGCACTTACGCCGAGCCCGAGCGCTTCTTCAGCTTTCGCCGCGCGACCCATCGCGGCGAACCCGATTACGGCCGGCATGTCAACGCCATTGCGCTCGCCAAATAGGGCTGATACGGAATCCGGCTGATTAGTTCTTTCCCGTCATTCCGGGACGCCGCCATAAGCGCGTTTACGCGCGTCTTCGACGCGCTATGGCGGCGGGCCCGGAATCCATAGTCCCAACGCTGGGGTTATGGATTCCGGGCTCGCGGTCGGAGTTTACCATCGGGCCGGCCTTCGGCCGGACCCGTTGGGCCGCGCCCCGGAATGACGAACTGATTATCCGGATTCCGTATGAGAGCGCATAACTAAAGTACCACCAGCTTCAGCACTGGACTCACCCGCGCTGTTGCCGCTACCGTGGGAACTCGGCCGGCAAGACAAGCCTGCAAGAAACGCGGCCGCAGGGGTGCGTATGGAGAGTGGTCCGCGGCAGGCCGCCGGTAGTTCGGCGGCGCGTAGAGTTTGTCGGTCGAGTTGGCTGGTGGCGGCGGCATTTGCGCTATCCGGCTGCGTCACCGATCAGTCGCCGACCGCTTCGCTCGCGCAGCCGCGCGGCGCCACCGTCGCTTTCGAATCCATCGATGGTCCGCCGGTCGCGCAATTCCGCAAGCTGGTGCAGGACCTAAACGATGAGGCGCAGACGCGCCGGCTCGCCGTGCTGTCGCGCGAAAGCCCCTCAAGCTATCGCGTGCGCGGCTATCTTGCCGTCGCGCAGGCCAAGGACAACGCGACCGTCTCCTGGGTCTGGGACGTCTTCGACGCCGCACAACAGCGTACGCTGCGCATCGATGGCGAGGAAACGGTGAAGGGCAAGCATCATGACACCTGGACGATGGTCGACGACGCCATGTTGCAGCGGATCGCCCATTCGAGCATGGACCAGCTCGCCGCTTTCCTGACTTCGCCGGGAGTAGCGCCGCCCACGCCGCCGGTGTCGCCGGCCGTTGCGCTGGTCGGCAATGACGTATCCTCGCCGGAGGAGGCCGGCATTTTCCGCATTTTCCATCCGCACGCCGACCCCGTGTCCGGCGGCGGCACCGAAGCGCCGGCCGATGCCAAACCAGCCGATACGAAGCCAGCCGAGGCAGCACCGCCCCAGCCGCCGCCGGCCAGCGCCGCCGTCTCCGCCAACGAGTCCCTCATCCTGGCGGCATCCAGCCACTGAGGCGAGGGACATTGCCCCTCGCCGAAACGCCGGCGGACTTTGCATTCGCCACATATTGCGGGGCCTAACCCGCCTTGTTATGACCACGCCGCCTGCGAGGCGAAGCGAGGAGTTTGGGATGTCGGGCAGGAACGGAGCCATCAAGCTCGTTGCCGGCAATTCCAACCCTGCGCTGGCCGAGGCGATCGCCGACTATCTCGAAACCCCGATGACCAAGGCGGTGGTGCGGCGCTTCGCCGACATGGAAATCTTTGTCGAGATTCAGGAAAACGTGCGCGGCGCCGACGTTTTCGTCATCCAGTCGACCTCGTTCCCGGCCAACGACCACCTGATGGAATTGCTGATCATCATCGACGCGCTGCGCCGCGCCTCGGCGCGCCGCATCACGGCGGTGATCCCCTATTTCGGCTATGCCCGGCAGGATCGCAAACCCGGGCCGCGCGCGCCGATCTCGGCCAAGCTCGTCGCCAATCTGATCACCCGCGCCGGCGCCGATCGGGTGATGACGCTCGACCTGCACGCCGGGCAGATCCAGGGCTTCTTCGACATCCCGACCGACAATCTCTATGCCTCGCCGTTGATGGTGCGCGATATCCGCGAGCGCTTCGAGCTCGACAATGTCATGGTGGTGTCGCCCGACGTCGGGGGCGTTGCGCGCGCGCGCGGGCTTGCCAAGCGCATCAATGCGCCGCTCGCCATCGTCGACAAGCGGCGCGAGCGCGCCGGCGAATCGGAAGTGATGAACGTGATCGGCGAGGTCGAAGGCTTTACCTGCGTGCTGGTCGACGACATCGTCGATTCCGGCGGCACGCTGGTGAACGCGGCCGACGCTTTGCTCAAGCACAAGGCCAAAGAGGTTTACGCCTATATCAGCCACGGCGTGCTCTCGAGCGGCGCGGTGGCACGCATCGCCAATTCGAGCCTGAAGGAATTGGCGATCACCGACTCGATCCAGCCGACCAAAGAGGTGACGGCCTGCGGGAATATCCGCGTGCTGCCGATCGCGCCGCTGATCGGGGAAGCGATCGAGCGCACGGCAAGCGAAGAATCGGTGTCGAGCCTTTTCGATTGACCGTGTAGCCGCCCCTTGGTTCTGAGGGTTGAACAAATTCACAGCGGCCAAGACTCTGTGACGACTCGGCTAATCGAGTTATCCACTGAAGATTCTTAGGACGGCGGCTTTGGCTGTGGAGATTCCGCCCCGCCCGGTTGCCTATGACAGGCAAATCACTGCTCATTGGCCCGCATGGACGGCTTTGGCGAGCGAATCGAGCGGGTTATAGTCGGTTTGCAAAAGTGATTCGCGCTTGCCGTCAAGACGTCCGGTATCCTCTGCGTCAAGATGCGGTCCGGGCCCTCGCGGGTTGAATCCGTACCGTGCGCGTGCGGTGGCGTGCGTTTCCCCTCGCTCCATTCGGCAAAGCGGAGACGTCATGTCCCTGACCGGCTACGCGGACGAGCAACGAATCAACCCCCTCGACGTCGTCGAGCGGCTGGCGGCGGTCAACAACTGGGCCTTCGAACGCGCCGGCGACGACGAGATCACCATCCTGGTGAGCGGCAAGTGGACCGACTACCAGGCTTCCTACACCTGGATGCACGACATTGAGGCCTTGCATCTTGCCTGCGCCTTCGATCTCAAAGTGCCGGAGCGGCGGCGCGCCGAGGTGCAGACGCTGATCTCGCTGATCAACGAGCAGATGTGGATCGGTCATTTCGATCTGTGGATGATGGAAGGCATTGCCATGTACCGCCATGCGCTGGTGCTGGCGGGCGGCTCGCAGGCCTCGGGCAGACAATGCGAGGCGCTGCTCGGCACCGCGCTCGACGCCTGCGAGCGCTATTTCGCCGCCTTTCAGTTCGTCGTCTGGGCCGGCAAGGGCGCGCGCGAGGCGCTCGACGCCGCCATGTTCGAGACCTCGGGCGAGGCGTAGAGGCCGCGCACATCGCCCATTGCTGGCTTGCCCCGTTGCCCTCTTGTTTGCCCAGTGAAAGCAGGCCATCCAATACTCCAAAGCATTGAGAATTGACCTCTGCATCAATGGATACTGGATCGTCCGCTGGGCGTGGATGATGAGCCGGAAAATGTAATGGCAGCACGCAAGCCCAATCCGCACCCTCTCACTCAATTCCCCGGGCCCCTCCTCCTCGTCGGCGCCGGCAAGATGGGCAGCGCCATGCTCGACGGCTGGCTGGCGCGCGGGCTCAACCCGAAAAAAATCATGGTGATCGAGCCGCAGCCGGGCAAAGCGGTGAAGGCGCTGGCGCGGCGCGGGCTCATACTCAATGCCAAAGGCAAGGCGGAAAAGGCCGCGGCCATCGTGATTGCGGTCAAGCCGCAAAGCGCGCCCGAGGCGTTGCCGCCGCTCGGGCCTTACGTCGGCCAGACGACGCTTGCGCTGTCGATCATGGCCGGGCGTACGCTCGCGTTCCTGGAAAAATCGCTGCCGGCCAATACGGCAATCGTGCGCGCCATGCCCAACACGCCGGCGGCGATCGGCCGCGGCATCACCGTCGCCTGCGCGAACGGCAAAGTCTCCGCGCGCCAGCGCAAGCTCGCGTCCGATCTGCTTGCCACTATCGGCGCGGTGGAATGGGTGAGCGACGAGTACCTGATGGATGCGGTGACCGCGCTGTCCGGCTCGGGCCCGGCCTATGTGTTCTTGCTGGCGGAAGCGATGACCAAGGCCGGCATCGCCGCCGGGCTGCCGCCCGCACTCGCGGCGCGGCTCGCGCGCGAGACAGTGGCCGGTTCCGGCGAGCTCATGCATCGCTCGGAACTCGACGCTGCGACGCTGCGCCACAACGTCACCTCGCCCGGCGGCACCACCGCGGCAGCGCTCGAAGTGCTCATGGGCCCCGGCGGCTTCGATGAACTGCTGACCAAAGCGATTGCGGCGGCGACGCGGCGCGGCCGTGAATTGGCGGGCTGACGTCCTCCCGGCGGGAACCACCCTAGAACCGGCGCCGTTAGGGGCTTAGATTAGGGGGCACCCGCGACAGTTCGATGGGAGGCCGCCATGGCCCGCAAGTCCAAGCGTAAACGTCAAGCCCCGAGCGCGCCGCCACCGCGCGGCTCAAGCGACCGCGACAAAGCCGTCGATGCATTGACGGCGTTATTGGCCGAGCATTCTTTCGAGGAGATCGGCTTGGCCGAAGTCGCCGGCCGCGCGGGCTTGAAGCTGTCGCAGCTGCGCGCGGAATTCGGCTCGACGCTCGCCATCCTCGCCGCTCATTTCAAGGACATCGATCGCGCGGTCCTTGCCGGCGGCGAAGACATGACCGATGAAACCCCGCGCGAGCGGCTGTTCGACGTGTTGATGCGCCGGCTGGAAGCGCTCGCGCCTTACAAGGCGGCGACGGAGTCGCTCATGCGCTCGGCCCGCCGCAATCCCGGCCTGGCGCTGGCGCTCAACACCATGGCGCTGCGCTCGCAGAAATGGATGCTGGAGGCAGCCGGCATTAGCGCGGCCGGGCCGCGCGGCGCGCTGTGGGCGCAAGGCGCCGCGCTGATGTTTGCCCGCGTGCTCGATGTCTGGCTCGACGACGACGAACCCGGCCTCGACCGCACCATGGCGGTGCTCGACCGCGGCCTTGCCAGCGCCGAGCGCTGGGCCGGCTTCATCCGCGATCTGTGCGCGCTTCCGCGCTGCCTCGCGCGCGGCCGCCGTCGCCGGCGCCGCTACCGCGACGAGGAAGAGGCAGAGGCGGCTTAATTCGCCCAGGACTATCTACGCGGTCCAAATACCCCGCAGCGTTACTTCGTCAATGGTGACCGCGTTACAGTCGCAGCTCCCCACACCAGGGATCGATGTCGCTTGCCCGTGGTGTCCGTCTGTGTACTGCCAAAGAAAATAGTTCTGCCAAGTCGGATGAAGGCGGGGTTGGTCCGAATAGCGCGCCCACCACACACGATAATTCGCCAGATCCGGATCGGCCCGCGGGCCAGCGACCTCGTTCATATACGAGCCGGTATAAAGGACTGGGCGCTGGCCCGTCTTCTGCTCAACAGCTGTAAGGAAGGTTTTTGCCTGCTGCAGCGACATTGAATTGTTCGGGCTCGGCTCGTTTTTTTCGAAGTCGAGGGCCAGCAAAAAGTTGCCGTCCGGTTGGACGAAATCGAGGAAATGATTGACCTGTTCGCCGACATCATCATTCGTGCCAAAGTGGTAAGCTCCCCAAAGCAAGCCCGAGTCCAACGCGGGCTGCTTGCGGCTGCGATATTTCGGATCAACGAATCCGACGCCCTGTGTCGCTTTGTGAATTACGCCGACTATCCCCGCCGCTCGAATTCGGGCGAAATCGACGTTGATGTTGTGATGTGAAAGATCAATGACGATTGGCTCTGGCATGTCCGTCGCTCCATAGCATGAGTCATGGAAGCGTACGAGAAGACGTCTTGGTCTTCAACTTGTGAGCGCTACACCGGTACCCGCACCGTCGCCCTTAACCCGCCGAGCGGGCTGTCGCCGAGCATGATGTCGCCGCCATGCGAGCGGGCGATGTCGCGCGCGATCGCAAGCCCGAGCCCGGTGCCGCCCTCGTCCTGGTTGCGCGCATCGTCGAGCCGCAGGAACGGCTTGAACACTTCCTCGCGCATCGGCGGCGGGATGCCGGGGCCGTCGTCGTCGACGGTGACGGTCAGATAGCGGTGATCGCGATGGCCGGTGATGGCAATCGAGCGGGCAAAGCGCGCCGCATTCGATACCAGATTGCCGAGGCAGCGCTTGAAGGCCGCCGGCCGCACGGTGACCACCGGCGGTCCATGGAACACCACGCTCGCTTTTTGGCCGTGGCGCTCGGCGTCGTCCTTCAATTCGTCGAGGAACTCCGCCATGTCGGTCGGCGCCGACTGCTCGCCGAGATCGCCGCGCGCGAAGGCGAGATAGGCCTCCAGCATGCGCGCCATCTCGTCGACGTCCTTCTTCATGGCTTCCCCTTCTGGGGTTTCACCGATCAAGGCAAGCTCCAGCTTGAAGCGCGTGAGCACCGTGCGCAGATCGTGCGACACGCCGGCGAGCATTGCCGTGCGCTGCTCGAGCGCGCGCTCGACGCGGGTCTTCATCTCGATGAAGGCTTGCGCCGCCTGCCGAACCTCGCGCGCGCCGCGCGGGCGGAAATTCGGCACCTCGCGGCCTTTGCCGAAGCTTTCGGCGGCGTCCGCCAGCCGCAAGATCGGCTTGATCTGGTTGCGCAGGAAAATGATGGCCACGGTGAGCAGCACCACCGAGGTGCCGACCATCCAGAGCAGGAAAATCTCCGAATTGGAGGCGTAGGCGGCGCTGCGCCGCGCGAACACGCGCATCACCGAATTGTCGAGCTGCACGCGGATTTCCACCACCGAGGAGCGCCCGACGGTATCGATCCAGAACGGCCGGGCGATCTGCTTGCGCAATTCCTCCGACAGCGCCTGGTCGAGCAGCGAGAAGAAGGGTTTGGGTCCCGGCGGCGGCATGTCGCGCAGCGGCAGGAAATCGACCACGAGTCCTAACCGCTCCTGCGCGATGCGCCGGATTTCCGCCTGGTCGGCGTCCTGCGGGTAGCCGCGATAGACGTCGATCAGCGCGGCGATGTCGGCGACCACGCCGGCTGACAGCCGCTGGGTGACCAGGTTCCAGTGCCGCTCCATGAACACGAAGGCGACGACCGACTGCAGGATCACCATCGGCATGATGATGATCAGCAACGCGCGGGCGTAAAGGCCCTTGGGCAGCACGCTGTTGAGCCAGTGGCTGATCCGCCGCCAACCGCCTCGGACATGGCCGAATGCGGTGACGCAGGCGCGCACGACGGCGAACTCGTTGAGGCGCTGCCAGAGATCGGCGACGCGGCCGAGCGCGGTGCGGATGCTGCGGATGCCGACGTCGAGGCTGGTCATGACGAGATCACTAGCCGGTAGCCGATGCCGCGCACGGTCTGCACGAACAGCGGGTTGGTGGGATCGCGCTCGATCTTGCGGCGCAGCCGGTTGATCTGCACGTCGACCGCGCGCTCGCTCACCGAGCCGCCATTGCCGGCGAGCGTCATGCGCGCGACCGTCTCGCCCGGCGTTGCCGCCAGCATGCGCAGCATGTCGCGCTCGCGGTCGGTGAGGCGAATCGTTTCTTCGCCGCGGCGCAATTCGCCGCGCGAGATGTGAAACACGAACGGGCCGAAGCTCACCGTTTCAGCCGGCTGCAGCGCCGCCGGCTGCGCGCGCCTGAGGATGCTGGCGATGCGCAGCGACAATTCGCGCGGCTCGAACGGCTTGACCAGATAGTCGTCCGCGCCGAGCTCAAGACCCTTGATGCGGCTTTCGGCGGCGTCGCGCGCGGTCAGCATCAAAATCGGCACGTTGGAATCGCCGCGGATCGATTTGGCGAGGTCGAAGCCGGTCTCGCCCGGCATCATCACGTCGAGGATCAATAGATCGAAAGTGAGGCCGGTGAGTTTGGCGCGCGCTTCCCTCGCCGTCTCGGCGGTGCTCACGCGATAGCCCTCGCCGGTGAGAAAACGCGACAACAGATCGCGGATGCGGCGGTCGTCATCGACCACCAAAAGATGCGGCGCATCGTCGGCGATCATGGCGGGTAGGCCCATTGCTGCACCTAACCCGCTCGTCCCCGCGCAAGCGGGGACCGATTGCAAAGAAGCAGCGCGCCTGCAGTACCGGTCGTGGATCGCCGCTTTCGCAGTAACGAGCGGAATGTGGATCGATGCCGGCGCATCATCCCTGCCCCCGCGCTTTGGCGCGGTCGGCGCGTGCGATCAGCCGCAGCACGCCCTCGCGATTTTCCGCATCGATCATGGCGGTAAGAAAGCGGCGCGCCGCATCATGCGCGCCGGGACCGAGCGCGGCGAAGGCGCGATTGATGCGGTCGGTCTGCAAGCCGGCGAGCCGCAACGCCAGCGCCTCGCCTTTCGGCGTCACGTAAAGCAGTCGCTGGCGCCGGTCATGGGCGCCTTCCTTTTGCACCACGTAGTCCTGGTCGACGAGCTGCTTGAGCACGCGGCCGAGCGACTGCTTGGTGATGTTGAGGATGTCGAGCAGGTCGGCAACCTTCATGCCCGGATTGCGGTTGACGAAATGCAGCACGCGGTGATGGGCACGGCCGAAGCCGAGCTTGACCAGCACCTCATCCGGATCGCCGACGAAGTCGCGATAGGCGAAGAACAAGAGCTCGATGATGTCCCACACGGGCTCGGCGGCAGGCGGCTGACTGGTCGCCGGCCGTTCGGCGAGACCGCTATCGGAACTCTTGCTGGTCACATTTATGTCAGCCATGTTGACATATTTTGATCGTATGTTACAAAAAAGACCGCATGGACGAAATGATCATACCGGAGGCCGCGTCGATTGCTCTGCTCGTGGCTTCGCCGATTAGAGCCGTGCCCGTTTTTTGGCCGGTCGGCCAGTCATACCGGGTGTTGCCGGGCGAAGCAAAGTGTTGGAATGGACGCGGAAAATGCGCCATCAAGGCGGCAAGCGGTCGGCAAGCGCCGCGCGGATGACAGCGTAAGGAGGAGACCATGGCTGCCCAGTCCTACGACCGGCTCGAAGGGGTCATCTGGTATGACGGCAAGCTGGTGCCCTGGGATCATGCCACGCTGCACGTGCTGACCCATGGCCTGCATTACGCGAGCTGCGTGTTCGAAGGCGAGCGCGCCTATGGCGGTCAAATCTTCAAGAGCACCGAGCACGCCGAACGGCTCAAACGCTCGGCCAATGTGCTCGACTTCGAAATTCCCTACACCGTTGGCGAAATCGTGGCCGCCAAGCAGCTGGTGCTGGAGAAGAACGGCAAGCAGGAAGCCTATGTGCGGCCGGTGGCCTGGCGCGGCTCGGAGATGATGGGGGTGTCGGCGCAGACCAACACTATCCATCTTGCCATCGCCTCATGGGAATGGCCGAGCTATTTCGATCCCGAGCAGCGGCTCAAGGGCATCAGGCTCGACCTCGCCGAGTATCGCCGGCCCGATCCGAAGACCGCGCCCTGTCTCGCCAAGGCGGCCGGCCTTTACATGATCTGCACCATCTCCAAGCACCGCGCCGAACGGCGCGGCTACGCCGACGCCATGATGCTCGACTGGCAAGGCCGCATCGCCGAATGCACCGGCGCCAATATCTTCTTCATCAGGGACGGCAAAATTCATACGCCGATCGCCGACTGCTTCCTCGACGGCATCACGCGGCAGACCGTGATCGGCCTTGCGCGCAAGCGCGGCTTCGAAGTGATCGAGCGCCGCATTCTGCCGGACGAGCTGAGCGAATTCTCCGAGTGTTTCATTACCGGCTCAGCGGCGGAGGTAACTGCTGTGTCGGAGATCGCGCATTGGAATTTCAATCCGGGCGGCATCACCAAAACATTGATGGACGACTATACCGCCGAGGTGCAGCCCAAGGCCGCCGCGGCGTGAGTCATTGAAATCCGGTTGATCATTTCCTTTGTCATGGCCGGGCTTGTCCCGGCCATCTCGCTTAGGAGAACGCCTTGCTCTCATTATCGGGATCACCGGGACTCGCCGCTATCGCGGCGGCCCGGTGATGACAGCGAATGGATCAAACGGATTTCGTATCACGCCACCTGCGGCGGCTCGAGCGGGCGTACCAGCGTGACGTAGCGCACACGCGAACGCACGAGAAAACCGTCCATGCGCTCATCCAGCACGCGGTGCCGGCTTTCCGAGGCATGCCGCAGCAGCAGCGTGCGGTCGCGCGCGAAGGCGACAAAGCCCGTGTGGAAATAATCCAAATTCGGGCGCTGGCTGACGAAGCCGACGATATCGCCGGTTTCGAGCTTCGCCTTGTTCGCCAGGAAAACCGCGCGCGGGATGACGCGCATGGCAAATTTCCGCTTGCTCAAGCCCTTTTGCGAATCGACCGTCTTCTTGATCTCGACCGCGCCGTCGAAGGTGAGCCAGCGGCAGGTTTTGTTCTCGACATTGTGCTCGCACCACTCGAAAAAATAATGATTGCGCTGGTACCAGTTGACGATGCCGTTGCGATAACGGATCGCTCGCAGGCGCGGCTCGAAATCGGCGAGGTTGCGGGCGATGGCCGCGGCCAGCACGGTTTCGCAGAAGGTCACGCAGTCGAAGGCATCGTCGCGCACGACGAATTTTTCCGGCAGCTTGGGCCCGCCGATCAGGGTGTAGCCCTGGTAGCGCGTGCCGCGCAGCGCGGCGGAGATGAAATCGATGCGTTGGGAAATCGTGCCAAAGGCGCGCGCTTTCTCGATCAGGCGGGCAATGCGCAGTTCGCTTGCCGGCGCGTTGCCAAACCCTAAGGCGGCGCCGGCTGCGAGGACTTGCAGCATATGACGGCGGCTGATGCCCAAGTCGACCATGATCTCAACTCGATCCGTCGGCGCGCCCCGGATGCAGCGCAGCACGAGCACTTGCGAAGTGATGCGCTGCTGAACCGGGGCCCCGGTTGTTCTTTAAGAATGATGGGTTCCGGGTCTGCAGCGCACTGTTCGCTTCGCTCAGTGCGCTGCGCCCGGGACACATTCAATCCCTCACCACCACCAGGCGGTCGGTGCCCGATTCCGCCGCCCATACTTCACCCCTGCGGCCGTTGATTTGGCGGACATCGGCGCTGCGTCGATTGCTCGGGAAGCTGTCGAATTTCTCCGTCTCCGGATCGAAGCGCACGATGGCGTTGTTCGTCCAATCGCTCAGCCAGACTTTGTCCTTGTCGTCGACATAAACGGCGTAGCAGCCTTCCTTGCTGTTCGGCAGGCTCCACACTTTCCAGACCTTGGCGAGCGGATCGAAGCGGCCGACTTCGCCGGTGTTCCAGAAGCTCACCCACAACAGCCCCTTGGAATCCGACCAGATGCGGCGCGGGCCGACGCCGGCCTTGGGCGGCGCCACCATCAGCGCGTCGCCGCTCACGGTGTCGAGCTTGGTGATGTGGTCGCCGGCGAGCGAGGCGTACCAGACGTCGCCTTTCGGCGTGGTGGTGATGCCGTAGGGCCCGACGCCCTTCGGCGCCTTCCAGGCGTCGACCTTGCCGGTCGCCGGATCGACGCGGCCATAAACGCCGTTCTGCCCGGTGAACCAGAGGATGCCCTTGCGGTCGAAGGTCGCCGTGTTGAGATTCGCGTCGGGAAATTCTCTCGGCAGCGGATAAAGTTTCACCGATCGCTTGGCGGGATCGACGCGCGCGATCGCGTTCTGCCCCCCGTCGGTGATCCAGGCCGCCCGATCGGGACCGACGATGACGCCATGCGGCGCCGAATCGGGCCCGAGCGGAATCTGCGTTACCTTGCCGGTCTTGGGATCGAGAATGCCGAGCGCGCCTTGCTGCTGCGCGGTGTACCAGACGGTGCCGTCGGGCGCTGGCGCTACGTCATGCGGATGCGCGCCCTGCGGCACGTCGTAATAGGACACGTCCGCCGCCGCCGCGCCGTTTGCGGCGAATGTCAGCAGCCCGGTCAGCGCGACCGCGCCGGGGAACGCGATGACACAGCGGCGCGTGATCATTCCGCCGCCTGTTGCTTGGAGGCGCGCCAGCGCTCGGCCGCCGCGTCGTCGGTTGCCTTGGCCTCGACCCAGTTGGCGCCGCTCGCCTTCTCCACCTGTTTCCAGAACGGCGCCCGCGTCTTCAGATAATCCATCAGGAATTCGGCCGCCGCGAAGGCCGCCTGGCGATGCGAAGAGGCGGTGACCACGAGCACGATGTCCTCACCGGGCGTGATGCGTCCATAGCGGTGGATAACGGTGACGCCCTTGAGCGGCCAGCGCTCAAACGCCTCCCTCACATGGCGTTCGATCTCCGCCTCGGCCATGCCCGGATAATGTTCGAGATTGAGCGCGGCGATCGGCTCGCCCGCCTCCTCGCCGCGGCAGATGCCGGCGAAAGTCACGACCGCGCCGATATCGTCGCGCCCGCGCGAAAGCGCAGCCGCTTCCGCGGCGGCATCGAACGGCTCGCGTTGCAGACGCACGGTGCAGGGCACGGTCATGGGGATAATGTAGTGCATTCCGGCAATCGCGTCATTCCAAGACGCGACGATGACAGGCTCAGGCGCCGGCCCGGAATCAATCTTGCCGCCCCGGACCGACCAAATCTTAGCCCCCGGTCATCGGCGGGAAGAAGGCGATCTCCGAAGCGGTTCCGATCGAGGCCTGCGCGTTCACATGGGTGCGATCGATGGCCGCGCGGATGACCTTCGGATTTTCGAAGGCATAGGCATATTCCTCGCCGCGCCCGGCCAGCCAATCCATCAGCTCACCCACCGTGGCGACGCCGGCCGGCAGCTCGATCTCTTCCTCGGGCTTGCCGACGCGCTCGCGCACCCAGGCGAAGTAACGCAGTTTCACGGTCATCCAATTATTCCGCCGATGGCGAACCAAGCCCGCTCATTCCCGCGCACGCGGGAATTCAGAGCAAAAATGCAGTGGCCAAATTCGCTTCACCGGGTCGCCGCTTTCGCGGGGAGGAGCGGATTAATGGACGCCGCACTACTCGATCATATAGCGCAAGCCGGCGCGCATGTAATCCCAGCCCGTATAGAGCGTCAGGATCGCCGAAAGCCACAACAGCATGATGCCGATCTCGGTCGTCTGCGGCAGCACGCGGTCGCCCGCCTCGCCCGCGATCAGAAAGCCGATCGCCACCATCTGGCCGATAGTCTTCCATTTGGCGAGGCGCGTCACCGGCACGCCGACGCGCAGCTCGGCAAGGTATTCGCGCAAGCCCGACACCAGGATCTCGCGGCACAAAATGACGACGGCGGCGAACAGCGTCCAACCGCGAATGGTGCCGTCGGCGGCGAGCATCAGCAGGCAGGAGGCAACCAGGAGCTTGTCGGCGATCGGATCGAGCATCTGCCCGAGCGAGGATTGCTGGCCCCAGACGCGGGCGAGGTAGCCGTCGAAAAAGTCGGTCACGCCGGCGGCGGCAAAGAGCGCCAGGGCCACCCAGCGCAGCCACAGCCCGCCTTCGAAAATGCCTTGCCAATACAGCAGCGCCACCACCACCGGCACGGCAGCGATCCGCCCGTAGGTCAGCAGGTTCGGCAACGCGAGCGGGCGCGCCGGCAACCTTTCGGAACTCATGGCGTTCATGGCCTCTAAGAACACCCGGCCCGGGACAACGTCAACCGGCGGCAGCAGGCTTATCCATCAAGATCGGATAAACTGCCTAACGCTTTGCTAGTCCCCGATCTTTCCGAAATCTCCGGGCCGGGTCCGCAGAATTTCGTGCCGATTTTGGTCCGGGCATAGTTTCGCCGCGATTACTGAATCGGCGGCCGAGGCAAACGGCTCTTGCCTGGCTCCATCACGAATGTCTGATCGAGCGAGTACCATTCGCCTTTGACGTCAGCCGCCGGCGCCGGCCCGTCATGGCGCACGAAATTGCCGACCAGCGCGCGGGTCACGCCGAATTGAACATCGGTTTCCAGCTTGTCGTCATCGTTGACGTAAACCTGCGAGGTCAAGGTTTTGAAGCCAGGCTTGAAAATCAGAAAATGCAGATGCGCAGGGCGGTAATGGTGCCGCCCGGTCGCGCGCACCAGATCGCCGACCGGCCCGTCGATCGGGATCGGATAACCGGCCGGCTTGACGCTGCGGAAGCTGAAATGGCCCTGCGCGTCGGTGAAGAACTTGCCCCGCAGGTTCATGTCGGCCTGCTTGGGATCCTGCTGCTCGTAGAAGCCTTCCGGCGAGGAATGCCACACATCGACCTCAGCGCCTTCGATCGGCTTGCCGTTCGCGTCGAGCACGGTCGCGTTGACGAACAGCGCCGGGCCCGGCGTCGGCGAGCGCACGATGGAGGCGCCGTTTTCCGTGCGCGGCGAATGCATGCGCCAAAACGGCCCGAGTTGACTGGCGGTGGTTTCGGTCTGGCCATTGTTGCCGTTGTTGAGCAGGCAGATGAGCGTGGACATGCCGAGCGAGCCGGACATCAGCACCGTTTCGTTATGGGTGTCGGTGGTTTTGTGTCCGAGCGCGGTGATGTAACCGATCGCCTTCTCATATTCCTCCTCGGTCAAACGCGTCTCGCGCGCGAAGGCGTGCAGATGCTTGACCAGCGCAGTGAGGATTTCGCGCAGGCGCGGATCGCTGGTGTTGTTGAATGCCTCCACCACCGCCGTGGTGACGTCTTCCTGCCGCTGGATGATCATTGCTGCCGTTCCTGTCAGTTCGCCGCCTGTTCGTGAAAAAACTCATATATCTTTCGCGCGGTCTCCGCATTAATTCCCGGTACCTGCGCAAGATCGGGCAGGCTCGCCCGCTCGATTGCTTTCACAGTGCCGAAATGGCGCAGCAGCGCGCGCTTGCGGGTGGGCCCGATGCCGGGAATTTCCTGCAAGCCAGCTTCGCGGATGTCCTTCTTGCGCCGGGTGCGGTGCGAGCCGATGGCGAAGCGATGGGCCTCGTCGCGCAACCGCTCGATGAAGTACAGGAGCGGATCGCGCGGCGGCAGCTTGAATGGCGCGCGTCCCGCCACGAAAAACGTTTCGCGCCCGGCGTCGCGATCCGGCCCCTTGGCGATGGCGATCAGCGGCACATCGGTGACGCCCATCGCGGCCAGCGTCTCGGTCGCCGCCGTGAGCTGGCCTTGCCCGCCGTCGATCAGCACCAGATCGGGCCAGGGAGACTCCGATTCATCCTCGTCGGTCTCCGTTGTCACCTCTCCCCGTTGGGGAGAGGTCGACGCGCGCAATGCGTCGGGTGAGGGGGTACTGAGCAAAACATCGAGCGCAGGAGCACCCTCACCCGGCTCGCTTCGCTCGCCACCCTCTCCCTCCGGGAGAGAGGGTGAATGCATCGCTGTGCCCTCCTCACGCGGCGCTTCCTCCAACAACCGCTTGAAGCGGCGCTGCAGCACCTCGCGCATCATGCCGTAGTCGTCGCCAGGCGTGAGATCCTGCGAGCGGATGTTGAACTTGCGGTATTGATTTTTGCGGAAGCCCTCCGGGCCGGCGACGATCATGGCGCCGACGGCGTTGGTGCCGGCGATGTGGCTATTGTCGTAGACCTCGATGCGGCGCGGTGCCCGCGGCAGCGCGAAAGTCTCGGTCAGCGATTTCAGCAGGCGCTGCTGCGACGAGGTGTCGGCAAGCTTGCGCGCCAACGCTTCGCGCGCATTGGCGAGCGCGTGCTGCATGAGCTCCTTGCGTTCGCCGCGCTGCGGCACCGACACCTCGATCTTGCGCCCGGCCTTGGTGCCGAGCGCCTCCGCCAGCAATTCGCGCTCCTCGAAATCGTGCGAGACCAGGATGAGCCGCGGCGGCGGCTTGTCGTCGTAGAATTGCGCCAGAAACGCGCTGAGCACTTCGCCGGCGGGGAGCGTGCGATCGGCTTTGGGAAAATAGGCGCGGTTGCCCCAGTTCTGCCCGGTGCGGAAGAAGAACACTTCGATGCAGGTAAAGCCGCCGTGTTGATGCACGGCGAACACGTCGGCTTCCTCGATGCTGCGCGGATTGATGCCCTGGTGCGACTGGATCGCCGACAGCGCCGACAGCCGGTCGCGATAGACCGCGGCATGCTCGAAATCGAGCGCTTCGGCGGCCCTGTCCATCGCACCGGCCAATTCCTGCTGCACCGAGCGGCTGCGCCCGGAGAGGAATTCGTTGGCTTCGCGCACGAGTTCCGTGTAGCCGGCGAAATCGATCTCGCCGGTGCAGGGCGCCGAACAGCGCTTGATTTGATAGAGCAGGCACGGCCGCGTGCGCGATTCAAAAAACGAATCGGAACAGGAGCGCAGCAAGAACGCGCGCTGCAGCGCGTTGATGGTGCGGTTGACCGCGCCGGCCGAGGCGAACGGCCCGTAATAGTGGCCGGCCTGCGTGCGCGCCCCACGATGCTTCAAGATCTGCGGCGCCCAGTGGTCGGACGTAATGAGAATGTAGGGAAACGATTTGTCGTCGCGCAGCAGCACGTTGAAGCGCGGGCGCAGGCGCTTGATCAGGTTGGCTTCGAGCAGCAGCGCCTCGGTCTCGGTCTTGGTGGTGACGAATTCCATCGTCACCGTCGCCGCAATCATGCGCGCGATGCGGGCGTCGTAGGCGGTCGGCCGCGCGTAATTGGTCACGCGCTTTTTGATATTCTTGGCCTTGCCGACATAGAGCACCGCGCCCTTGTCGTCGATCATGCGATAGACGCCGGGCGAGGACGGCGCGAGCTTGGCGAAACGCGCGACCGCCGCGCGGCCGGCGGCGAGCGTGCCGGCCGGCGCTTCCTCGAGCTCGAGCTCGGGCAACGAGGACTCTTCGTCCTCCTCGCGCAGCTCGCTTTGCGGATCGATATCTTTATGGCCGTTCATGACAGACAAGATAATACGCGGCGCAAGTCACGCTACTCCGCGACCTCGCTGTCGGCGGTGCGCCAGGCCAAATGCTGGCCGCCGTCGACCGCGATCACCGCGCCGGTGACGGCGCTCGCCTCGGCGAGATAAACCACGGCGTCCCCGATGTCCTCCGGCGCCGGTCCGCGGCCGAGCGGGAGAGCGGCCACCTGGGCGGCAAACTGCGCCGGCGACTGGCGCGGGCTCGGCAGCGTCGGGCCCGGCGCCACCGCGTTGACGCGCACTTTCGGCGCCAGCGCCTGCGCCAGGATGCCGGTCGCCGTGTGCAGCGCGTTCTTGCTCAATGTGTAGGAGAGGAAGCGCGGCGTCGGTTTGAGCACGCGCTGATCGAGGATATTGACGATCGACGCATCGGCGCCGTCAGGCGCCTGCGCCACAAAGGCCTGCGCCAGAAACAGGGGCGCCGTCAGATTGACGGCAAAGGTGCGCTCGAAACGAGCGCGGTCGAGATTTGCGATTTCGTCGTCCTCGAACTCGCTGGCGTTGTTGACAAGCAGCGTCAGCGGGACGAAGGCGGCCGCCGCAGGCACAATCCCGGCCACCGAGGCGTGCTCCGCGAGGTCGCCCAGCACCACGGCGGCGCGGATACCGCTGCCGGTCAATTCCGCGACCAGCGCCTCGGCCTCGGGACGGGAGCGCTGCGCGTGCAGCGCAATCGCGTAGCCAGCGCGCGCCAGCGCGCGGGCAATGGCGGCGCCGATGCGGCGGCCGCCGCCGGTGATCAGCGCTGCCCGCGGCATTGTTGGGTTCGGCATCGGGTTCCTCGCCGCCACTCATACGCCGGACGGCTTGGCCCTGTCACCGCGCACTGCTCCCGGGTTGTTCGGCCCCTCGAACAATAAATGCGGTGACGAAAGATGCCGGAACCTCGCGCGCAGTGCTGGAACCGGCGCGGTAAATCTCTGCCGCAATGCAGTCCAGAAGATAAGGCTTCGTTAAGCGTAATGACTGACGTTTTGTTAGAGATTTACATCCGCTTAACTTAAATTAATCGATAAATCTTCCACAAAAAAGTCTTCGCGCCCGCCTATTCGGCCGCTCCGCCATGACGCAGACGCAGCCGGACTGGCCGCAGACGCGAATAAAACGAGGTGCGTCACGGTCGCACCGGCGTGACGTGAGTAACGAATGCGACGAGCGGTCCTGGCGTTTAGCGTGGCGAGTCTTGCAATTTTCTCTGGCGCCGCTGTCGCCGCCGATTTTCCGCGCGGCCCCACTCCTTACTACGACACGCCGACACCGATGAGCTCCTCCGGTTACAATTGGAGCGGCTTCTATGCCGGCCTGAACGGCGGCTATCAGTGGGGTCGGGTCACCAATAGCGCCGTCGACCCGAGCGGTTTTCTCGGCGGCGTTCAGGTCGGTTACAACTGGCAGAGCGGCCAATTCGTGTTCGGCGGCGAAGGCGACATTCAGGCGTCCGACGCCGACGATACTTTCGCCAACTGGAAGTTTTCCAATCCCTGGTTCGGCACCGCGCGTGCCCGGGTCGGCTTCGCGATCAGCAATGCTTTGCTTTACGGCACCGCCGGACTCGCCATCGGCGATCTCAAGGCCGAATTCGGCGGATTGAGCGAAACCAAGACGCTCTTCGGCTGGGTCGCCGGCGGCGGCTTGGAAGTCGGTTTCACGCCGAATTGGTCGGCGAAAATCGAATATCTGTACATGGATCTGGGGAACCGGAATTACGCGATCACCGGCGTCGACAACGGCTTGCAATCGAGCATGGTCCGCTTCGGCATCAACTACCGCTTCTGAGTGGCGGCGGGGCACGTGGCGAAGGGCCCCGGGCTGCGGCCCGGGGTTCCTTTTCCTGGTAACACTATATGTCTGATTGTGTATATAAATTGTGTCTTAAGTATTACTTCACCATACTGTTTACAACATAAAGTCTAAATAGCGGCAACAACACGGCAGTTTCTAGTCTTATATTTAATAGCCACATAATATAACTTGCCAGTGAGTGTGACTTATTTGCACTAGACAAATAATAAAATTCGAATACTTTACAATGCATAGTACTGGGGGCCCCTTAGGAGGTTTGGTGATGAAGCGTTTCGTTCTGGCGGGCGTTGCCGCGCTCGCGCTGGTGACAACGATGGGGGCGGCCAATGCGGCGGACCTTTCGCGCCCCTATGTGAAGGCGCCGCCGCCGTACTACCCGCCGTCCTATAACTGGACGGGATTCTACATGGGCATCAACGGCGGTTGGGGCTTCGGCCAATCGAAGTGGAGCAATCCCTTCGGCTCCAGCGAGTTCGATGTGTCCGGCGGCCTGGTCGGCGGTACCATCGGCTACAATTATCAGGTCGGCCAGGCGGTGCTCGGCCTCGAAGGCGACGCCGACTGGAGCGACATCCACGGCTCCAGCTCGGACGCGCTTTGCGTCGGCGTGACCTGCGAGACGCGCAACAACTGGCTCGCCACCACGCGCGGCCGCATCGGCTATGCCTTCGACCGGGTGATGCCGTTCATCACCGGCGGCGCGGCCTTCGGCGACATCAAGATGACGCCGGTCGCCTTCGGCACCAGCCAAACAGATACCAAGGTCGGTTGGACCGCCGGCGGCGGCGCCGAGTTCAACATCGCCGGGCCGTGGAGCGCCAAGCTCGAATATCTCTATGTCGATCTTGGCAAGGCCACGTGCGACGTCGCGACCTGCGGCGTCTCGACCGACGTGAACTTCCACACCAATCTGGTGCGCGCCGGTCTCAACTACCGGTTCTGACCGCGCCGCACGGAATGCAGGCGCAAAGCCCCGGAGCGCGCTCCGGGGCTTTTTGTTTTTGCCAACTGCGCGCCTGCGGCGCGCGCATCTGCATAGAGATTCTATGCGGCCACTTTAGTCTCGCCGAACGCCGGCACTTGCGCGGCGAAGGCGTCGAGCCAGGCGGCGAGCTTACGATGATCGTTGCGCCAGCCGACCCCAAAACGCAGATCGCGGTAGCCGAGCGCGCAGGCAAGCGCGATCTGTCCGACGTTGGGAATTGACGTGAGCGGCGGCGGCGCCCCTTCCAGCGCCGCCAGTCCGCGCGCAACCTTGTCGGCTTGGCGATCGATCCATGATTGCACGCGCATTTCGGCCGGCCGGTAGCGGCCCTCATAGACAATCAAAAGCGATGCATCGAGGATGCCGTCGCACAGCGCCTGCATCCGCAACACCTCGAAACGCGCGGGCGCCGCGCGCGGAATGATGCGGCCGCCGCCGGCGAGATGATCGAGATATTCGAGGATCACGCGTGAGTCGTAATAGGCGGTGCCGTCCTCGAGAACCAACGCCGGAATTTTTCCCAATGGATTCTGCTGGCGGATCGAATCGGCCGGATCGTTAAGATCGGTTTCGCGCACCTCGATTTTGTCGGCGAGGCCGAGCACGCTCGCGCCGATGCGCACCTTGCGCACATAGGGCGAGGAGGCCGTGGAACGAAGAATCATCATGGCGGAATGCACCGGCGCGCAGAAGCGGAGCGACTGCCCGCGGCTGCTGAAATTGACCCTAAGCGCGCGCGGCCCGTGCTCAGCCGCGCCGGAAACAACGATCAGCCCGTGACCACGAGATTGACGGCCTTGGGGCCTTTGCCCTTCTTGTCCGGCTCGACGTCGAAGCTGATGCGTTGCCCCTCGTTCAGCGTCTTGAGCCCCGCTTGCTCCACGGCGGTGATGTGTACGAACACGTCGCGCCCGCCGTCGTCCGGCTTGACGAAGCCGTAGCCACGCTCCGTGTTGAAGAACTTCACAGTACCCGTCTGCGCCATCGGGAAACTCCTCTCCCCGCACTGCTCCGCCGCCAGCCTCCACGGCGCGGCGGCTCGGCCGGACATTCTTGTTCGGGGAAAGCATCAGCCACACGGGTGGCATCAGTCACTCCGCCGGGCCCCCCACAGGAGGCGGAACGTCACTGCCAGAATGGAACTAGACACCAAGCCGGGCCGCGAGGAAAGGCCAGAATGTCATCGCGCGGCCTCCCCGGTGAGCCAATCGAGCCGGAAGCTGCCTTTGCCGGCGCGGCCCAGGATGCCGGCCAGCGCCGGTAATAGGATGGAAAGCTCGCCCTCCAGCGTCCAAGGTGGATTGACCAGGATCAGGCCGGAGCCGTTGAGCCGGGTCGGATCCGAGAGCGGCGCGACGGTGAGCTCGGCGCGCAAAATGCGGCCGATGCCCGATTTGCGCAGTCTTTTGGCCAGCGCATCGGGTTCGGGGCGGCCTTTGATCGGGTACCACAACAGATAGATGCCGGTCGCCCATTTGCGATGCGCCGTAGCCAGGCCCTGCGCCAGCCGAGAGAAGTCGCTGTCCTGTTCGAACGGCGGGTCGACCAGGACCAGGCCGCGGCGCTCCGTGGGCGGCACATAGGCGGCAAGCGCGGTCCAGCCGTCGAGCGCCAGAGCCTTGATGCGGGGATCGCCGCGTAGATTGCGGCCGAGCGCGGCGGCTGCCTGCGGCTCGAGCTCGCAGGCAATCAGCCGGTCCTGCGGGCGCAGCCAAGCGCGGGTGAGCGCCGGCGAGCCGGGATAGAGCGTAAGACGGCCGCGCTCGTTGAGCGCATCGATAACCTCGAGATAGGGCGCGAGCAGCGCTGCGACCGGCGGCGGCAGCGGCGCGGCCAGCAACCGTTCGATGCCGTCATGCCACTCGCCGCTGCGGCTCGCTTCCGGTCCGGCGAGGTCGTAGAGCCCGGCGCCGGCATGCGTATCGATGACGCGAAACGCCGCCGGCTTGCCGCGCAGATAATGCAGAATGCGGCAGAGCACCGCATGCTTGCAGACATCGGCAAAGCTGCCGGCGTGGAAGGCGTGACGATAATTCAAGACGAGACTCGATTGTCGCGCGCGCCAAAAGGCGAAGCGTCAGTCTATGGCAGATCGCGCAGATCAGTGCGGATTATTGCGTAATCCGAATTGCGCGCGCGGCTTGGCACGGATGAGCCGGGGCGGCGCTCTCCATGGCGGAGCGACGGCCGCGTTGGCCGGCTTCGGCGCCGGTGCAGGCGACGGCGGCGCGGAAACCGCGCGTGCCCTTCGCACGCGTTTGAATGCCGTCGCAACCAAACGCGCGATCACAATCGGCGCCGCCAGCGCGCCGAAGGCCTCGAGCGCCGGCAGCAGCGCATGCGTTGAACCGCACAGCCAGCCGAACGGCACATAAGCATCGGCGCGGCAGAATACGGAGGCAAGCTTGCCGCCGGAAATCAGCAAGCTCAGCGGCCATAGCACAATGGCGCCGAGCCCGGCGCACCAGATCGCGAAATTCAAATAATCTTTGCAACGGTTCATCGGCGTCTTCCTGCGCCAATACGCGCAAGACTTCACAATGCTCAGCCCCGTACGGATTGTGCGCAAAGCGCGGGGGGCAAGATTGCGAATTTCTCTTACGAGAACCTTGCCCCGATTCTCGACACAGCGAGGTTATTCACCGCCATCGCCGCGATCGTTAGTGCAAACTTAATGCGATCGTGGAGTCGAGGACCGTAATTTCGCCGCAGATTTATTCGCCGCGCACGGCCGGCATCGCGACGCGATCCCGGCGACAGCTGCGCTGCACGATCTGCGCGCAGTCATGGAAGCTGAAATCCCTGCTGAGGCAGACACGCACTTCGCGCAGCCGCTTGCTGGAGCAATCGATCGCCATGGCCGTGCGGGTGAGGCCGGGATTGGCCTTGACGAAAGCATCCTCGACCTCATCCGGCGTCACCGTGATCGGCTTGGCCAGATCGCGATAGGCGGTCGGAATTTTCACCGTCGCGAACGCCTTGCGCACGGTCTCGAAATACGCTGCGGCGGCAAGCCCGCTGCAGGTGCCATGGCGATCCCATTCATGATAGACGAGCCGCGGGCTCGGCATCACATCGAGCATGGAATCGACGATCGTGCGCGCGAGCCGCGGCGCCGGCACTTCGCAATAAGACGGAAAACCGCGCTCGAATTGCGGCCAAAGGCCGTGCACCACGAAAGCAAACGGCCGACCGCCGCATTGCGTTGCTTCCGCCCGGCCCCGCTCGCGTTCGGCCGCGCAAAAGGACGGCGACCAGGACAGCGCCAGCACGTAAAAATCGAATTTTCCAGGGACGCTGGGGCGGCTCTCTTGCGCCGGAGCGGCGACCGCAAGGACAAACACCAGGCTCACGGCGATGGCGGCGATCCGGGCCGCCCGATGAACACGATAAGCAACCATGGACACCCCCACAGGACACGGACCGACGCAGCCGAAGAACAAAACGTAAATTGATCTGTCGCAACGGTTCCTTAACAAATTACCAAAGCCTTTCGAACAATACAAGAACAAAACGGAAATTAATGTGGATCGATATGTCGGTTATTGAGCACAAGACGCAATTAACTGGAAAATAGTTAAATGAGTAATTGACTACTTATTAGCCTAAAACTATTTTTTGTGCCATGCCATTTGTCGAGAATGGGGTTTAGCCATGACCACCAACAATCGCCAGCGCCTTGAGCGCGGCGAACGCCTGCAGATCATGTTGTCGCCCGACGAATTAACAGCCGTCGACGATTTCCGATTCAAGCATCGCATGCCCAGCCGCGCAGCCGCGGTGCGCGAGCTTTTCCGACTGGGGCTGACCACCCTGAAGTCGGTGCGCGACACGGAAGGCATGAAATCCTCCGACTTCGGAGTCCTTGGCGAGGGCAACGGCTCTGGCGCGCCGTCGCCGCGCAGCTAGCAGCTTAGTTGGTGAAGTTAGCCATGTGCGCCATGTGAGTGCTTTGCTCTTAGACTACGGCGTACTGGCACCATCACGCATCTCGGTGCATTTTACATATGGCGATGTTCGGAGAGCCATATGCCCGATCTGCTCGACGCCGCGGAATTGCGCCGCTTGGCGATGCAGTGCGCGGCCCGCGCCGGTGCAGCCGAATGCGAGGCCAGCGAACGTGAGCGTCTGCTGACGATACGTGAGTCCCTGCTCGCCTTGGCGGAAAATGCCGATTGGCTGGACGGCAAGCTGGCGCCGCTTGCTGCGTCTTAACCGGCGCCGAATAAACCTGAGCAATGAAACCGGCGTTTTGCGCGCCTTACGGCCGCGCCATTTTGCACGCTGGATTGTAGGCCCAGTTACGGTCAAGCCCGACCACGCACCATTCCACACCCCAGCGTTCTCCGATAAAGCCGGTGTCTTCGCCGAGCCAATAGCTCACCGCATGCTTGCGGCCATCGCTCACGGTCGCCACGGCAGAGCAGAAACGGCGCGGGATCGTGTCGGGCGCCCACGGCCGAAAGGCGATTTCATGCACATGCTCGAAACCGACGATCTGCAAGTTGGAATTCCAAAACCGGCTTTCTTTCTCGGCGAACTGCCAGCTAATGGTGCTGAGCGCGGCCTCGCAGGGCGGCACCACGCCGTCATAGCGCGGGCCGGACAAATAAAAGTTCTTTTCCAGCCAGCTTGCTGCTATTGCCGGCGGCGCGGCACTGAGGCCAGCCGCTGCCAAGGCGGCAAGCACGACAAGGACCGCCGGCGTTCGAAGGCGTCGGTAAGTGCGCCGCATGGCAAGGCCCTCCACTGACGGAATCAAGTTTATCTCAGACCGGCGGCGTGCGCCAATCGCCCAGCACCGCTTGCACCAAGGCGAGCGCCGCCACCGCGGCGGTGTCGGCGCGCAGGATGCGCGGCCCGAGCGCGAGCTGCACCACATTGGGGTGATTGAGCAGGCTCTTGCGCTCATGCTCGTCGAAGCCGCCTTCCGGACCGATCAGCACGGCAAGCCGCGGCGCTTGCAAGGCCTCGGGCAACAGAAGCGAATGCGGTGCCCGCAGGTCGGTCAGCGCCGCCACCGGATCCTTGACCTCGGCATCCTCATCGCAGAACACCAAGAGCCGGTCGGGATCGGCCTTGGCCGCCAGCGCGGTGAGCGCCGTTGGCGCGGCGATGGCCGGCAGGCTGAGGATGCCGCATTGCTGCGCCGCCTCGATGGCATTGGCGCGCATGCGCTCGAGATTGACCCGGGCAACCTGGGTGTGACGGGTCAGCACCGGCTGCAGGCGGCTGGCGCCCATCTCCACCGCTTTCTGCACCAGATAATCGAGCCGCGCATGCTTGAGCGGCGCGAACAGGAAATGCAGGTCGAGCGGCGTCGTCTGGGGACGCGTCCGCTCGCCGACCTCGGCGCTGAGCGCGCGTTTGGCGCTGCGCGCCAGCGTCGCCCGCCATTCGCCGTCGCGGCCGTTGAACAGCAGCACGTCGGCGCCCGGTTTGAGGCGCAGCACGTTGCCGAGATAATTGGCCTGGTTGCGATCAAGCATCGCCGTCCCACCCTCGGCCAGGGGGGCATCGATATAGAGCCGGGGCGTCCGAAAATCGTATCGGGGCATGGTGTTTGACTTCTGCCGGGGCAGCGGCCGTGATTTGCCTCGGCCGCCGGCGGTTTGGCGAGCGGCATTTTCGCCGCCTCTGCCGCCTTCCCGACGCATTCGCCGGGTTGTTATAAGCGCCGCCGCGAAATCCGTATATAATGCGCCGGAATCGAGGAGATTCGACCATGAACTTGCGCCGGGCATCATTCATTGCCGCGGTCGTCTATTTGCCGATCGCGGCCGGGCCGGCTGGCGCGCAATCCCCGCCTGCGGCGCAGTCGCTGCAGCAGGCGCCGCCCTGCGTGAAGGAATTCATCCGGCTGCGCGATGATACCGCCAAGAAGGCGGATGCGATCCGAGTGGCGAGCGACCACAAGGCGAGCGCCAAGGATGCCTGCCACCTCTTCACCGTATTCTCGACGGCCGAGGCGAAGTTGCTGAAATACGCTACCGAAAATTCCACGTGGTGCGGTATCCCGGCGCAGATCGTGGACCAGATCAAAAAAGGCCACGATAAGACCAAGACCATGCGCTTCAATGTCTGCAAGGCCGCCGAGGCACCCCCGCCGCCGCCGGCGCCGACGCTGAGCGACGCTCTCGGGGGCCCCATCCCCGATGCCAGCAATATCAAGACGGGGCGCGGCGGCACTTTCGACACTCTGACCGGCGCACCGCTCGGCAGCCGATGAGCCAAAGTGCCGGACGCGTCGCCGATGCGACCGGAAACTGGGTCGACAAACTCGCACCTGCCGCCACCCGCCCTTATCTGCGGCTCGCCCGTCTCGATCGCCCGATCGGCTCCTGGTTGCTGCTGATGCCGTGCTGGTGGTCGCTCGGGCTGGCCGGCATGCAGCGCGGGGCGCTGCCGAGCCTGTGGCATGTCGTGCTGTTCTTCATCGGCGCTTTCGCCATGCGCGGGGCGGGCTGCACTTGGAACGACCTGGTCGACCGCGACCTCGACGGCCGCGTCGAGCGCACGCGCTCGCGGCCGATTCCGTCGGGCCAGGTGACGGTCGCGCAAGCCGGCGCCTTCATGTTGGCGCAGGCGCTGGTCGGCCTCATGGTGCTGCTGCAGTTCAACCGCTTCACCGTGATGACCGGGCTCGCCTCCCTCGTCGTGGTCGTGGTCTATCCGTTCATGAAGCGCATCACCTATTGGCCGCAGATCGTGCTCGGCCTGGCGTTTTCCTGGGGCGCGCTGATGGGGTGGCCGGCCACCTTCGGGCGGCTCGATTGGCCGGCGCTCGTGCTCTATGCCGGCTCGATCTCCTGGGTGATCGGCTATGACACGATCTATGCGCACCAAGATCGCGAAGACGATCTGTTGGTCGGCATCAAGTCGACCGCTCTGCTGTTCGGGGAGAACACCGGGCCGATGCTGGCCGGCTTCTATGCCGGCGCCGTGGTGCTGATCGGCATTGCCGGCGCGCTCGCCGGCGGCGGCTGGATTTTTTACGTCGGGCTTGCCGCCTTCGCGGCGCATCTCGGCTGGCAGGTGGCGCGCCTCAACATCGACGACCCGGCGCATTGTCTGGTGCTGTTCAAGTCCAACCGCGATGCCGGGCTGATCCTGTTCGGCGCGCTGTTGCTCGACGCGGTGCTCTAGGAAGGCGGGCAAGGTTGTTTGACATACTGACATATCGAGCATATGTCTTGACATATGATCCAGCGAACCACCGTCCGGCTCCCCGCCGACCTGCTCCGCCGCGCCAAACGCAAGGCGGCCGAGGAAGGCCGCACGCTCACCGCCTTGATCGAGGATGGGTTGCGGTTGGTGGTCTCTGAAAAGCATGGAAAATCCCAGCGTCCGCGCGGTCCCGTGCCGGTCAGCAAGGCCACAGGCGGCACTTGGCCTGGCATCGATATTTCTAATTCGGCGGCGCTTCAGGAGATGGACGACCTCGAATATATCGAGCGGATGAAGCACTTCAAATGATCCTGCCGGACGTCAACGTCCTGATCTACGCTTTCCGCTCCGACGCTTCCCACCATGGGATTTGCAATCCTTGGCTGAACCGAATCGTTGCCGATGAGGCCCGGTTCGGCATTTCGCCGCTCTCCTTGGCGGCGCTCGTTCGGATAACGACAAACCTCAACAGCTATCCGAATCCGAGCACGCTCACCGAAGTATTCAATTTCACTGACTATCTGCTCGGTCAGCCGCATTGCCAGATCGTCGAGCCGGGCGAGCGACATTGGAGCATATTCAAGCGTCTGTGCAATGAGACGGATACGCGCGGGCCGCGCGTCACCGACGCCTGGTACGCCGCGCTCGCCATCGAATGGGGCTGCGAATGGATCACGCTCGACCGCGATTATGCGCGGTTCCCGGGATTGAAATGGCAGCTGCCGACGCCGGCCTAGCCCCACGTCGCACAAAGGCGATTTGCCAGAATAGCCATCCCCTGATAATCTTTTCCGGTCACATGGTGTGACCATGACCGATTTGCTCGCGCGCATCAGCGTCAATCCGGAAATTTGCGGCGGCAAGCCCTGCATCAAGGGGACGCGGATTTGGGTTTCGCTCATCCTCGACCTCCTGGCGGGCGGCGCAAGCGAAGTCGAGATTCGCACCGAATACCCGGAACTCGCACACGACGACATTCTCGCCGCCATCGCCTATGGCGCCGAGCGGGCGCGTGAGCAAATCGTTTCGGTTCCGGCGGTGTGAGAATCAAGACCGACGAGAACATCGCCAGACGCGCGGTCGAACTGCTGCGGAATGCGGGCCATGACGTGGCGACGGTACGCGAGCAGGGCTTGGAGGGCGCCACTGACCATAGAGTTTTTGATGCCTGCGTTGCTGAGCGCCGCACGCTGCTGACCTTGGACCGTGGTTTTGGAGAGCTGTTGCGCTTTCCTCCGGAGCGCGGTGCCGGTGTGGTTATCCTGGAGCTCGGCGGGCCGGCGTCGATGCAATTGCTTATTGATCGCGTTTGCGAATTCATCGCGCTCGCGACGACACGTCCGATCAATCGGGAACTTTGGATCATCGAACCCGGCCGCGTCAGAATTCGGCGGCAGGAACAAGAGCAACCTTAGTGCAGAGTGGCCCTATGGTGCCGCCGCGACATAGCGCCGCGTAACAATTCGCGCATCAGTGCCTAGACAGGCTTGAGAACCCGACAAGTGGTGCCGAGCATGAAGGGAACCCGCATCCTCATTTCCGGCGGCGGTATCGCCGGCCTGACCTGCGCGATCGAGCTTAAGCGGCGCGGATTCGAGCCTTTGGTGATCGAGCGCGAAGCGGGCCTTCGTCCCGAAGGCTACATGATGGATTTCTTCGGCACCGGCTGGGACGTGGCGCAGCGTATGGGCCTCATCGAGCCGCTGCGCGCGGTCCGCTACCCGATCGACTCGCTGCAATTCGTCGATGGCAATGGCAAGCCTTACGTGCACATGCCGATCGAACGGATGCGGCGGGCGCTCGGCGGCAATTATGTCTATCTGCGGCGGCCCGATCTCGAGCGCATCCTGGCCGAGCGCGCGCGTCAAGCGGGCGTCGCAATCCGCTACGGCTGTTCGCTGACTGCGATCGAGGACCGCGGCGATCGTGTCCACGCGCAATTCGAGGGCGGGGACGCCGACGATTTCGCGCTCGCCATCGGCGCCGACGGCGCGCATTCAACGCTGCGCGAACTCGCCTTCGGGCCGGAGCGTCAATTCGCCCGTTTCCTTGGCCTCTATGTCGCCGCCTTCCATATCGCGCGCGGCGGCTTCTCGGTTGAGCGCACGGTCAAACTCTACGAGGAAACCGATCGCGTCGCTTTTCTTTATCCGCTCGATGCGGAGCATCTCGATGCCACCTACATCTTCCGCCAGCACGAGGTGCAGGTACCGCGCAGTGAGCGTCTGCAGTTTTTGCGCGACAAGTATCGCGGCGCCGGCTGGATCGCCGAGGAGGTGCTGCGGGCCTGCGCCGCCGACGCGCCGATCTTCTTCGACAGCGTCACCCAGATCGTCATGCCGCAGTGGTATCGCGGCCGCGTCGCGCTCATCGGCGACGCCTGCGGCTGTCTCACGCTGCTCGCCGGCCAGGGCTCGCACATGGCCATGGCCGGCGGTTACGTGCTGGCGCAGGAGCTCGCGCGCCAGGACGACCACCGCGCCGCGTTTTCCGCCTATCAGTCATTCCTGAAGCCGGCCGTCGACAAGAAGCAGAAGGACGCCGCGCGTTTTGCCGGACTGTTCGTGCCTTCGGCTCAATCGTGGCCTTGGCTGCGGCGGCTGACGCTCCGGATTTTCTTCAGCGCGACGTTTTTGAAATTTGGCCTCGGCCTTTTCGGCGCGCATAGTGTGCTCGCTGCGCGCAGCAGCGACTGAAAGCGGCTTAAGCTGCCTTCAGTGATACGCCACCTGGCGCGGTCCGTTCGCCGAGCCGCCGTCGTTGTCGTCGGCGACATAACCGTCCTCGCCGGGAATCGCGAGCGGCGCCTTGTCGCCCATCGCCGTCACCGAACCGGTATAGGCGGGCCCGCGGTGCCGGCTCGCATAGTGCGCACGGACGCGCGCTGCGACCACTTCGCCCGGTATCGCTCTCGGCCGGCACGGACGGTAGCCGGGCCGCCGCCGCATCAGGTCCACGTGGATGTGGTTGTAGTGATAGATGTTGTAGCCGGGCGCCAGCACCGTGGTGAAGGTCTCGCAAGCATAGAGCTGCACGTCATGCAGGAAGCCCTGCTCCTCCGGCGTGCCATGCCAGCCGCGCTTGACCGTGATGCGATGGCCGTCGGCGAGCGTGAAGCCGGCGATGTCCAGCGCGTTGCCGAAGGCATGCTCGGAAACATGATTGGTGCCGGAGCCGATCATGCTGCGGCAGGAGTAGGAGCCGATCTGCTGGATCTTGGTGACCGGCACGCCGAACCAGTGCAGCGCCGCCGGCTGCACTCCTTCGCTGACCCAGCGGTCGAGCGCCGACACCAGCGGACAGGCGAGCGTCGCCGCCGGCGTCAGTTCCGCCTGTGCGATGGCGGCCGGCGCGCGCGGGGGGCCGAGCGGCGGAACGGCACGCTGCGGCGGCGGTTCGTAGGTCGGTGCGTTATAGGCCGGCCGCGCCGGCGCGTAGCTCGGGCGGGCGGGCGAATAGGTCGGCGCACGGTAGCGGCCGGGCGGCAGGACGGCATCATCGGGAATATCGTTGGGCAACGCCGCTCTGCGGGGCGTTTCGGGCATGGGCGCTGCAGCGGGAGCTTCGGGCGATGGCGCCTCGGGCGCGACGCGCTCGGCGTAGGGCGGATCGAGCGAGATCGGCCGGCTCACCGGTCTGCCCGACTGCGATCGATCGATCCCCGGCGGTCCCGGCACCCAGCGCAAAACTTCGCCATGCACCGGCGGACCCGGCGGCGGTATCGGCGTTGATCTTACCGGCTCGGCGCCGTAGCGCTGATCGTTGACCGGCCAGCGCGGCATCTGCGACGACGATGCATTCGGAATTGAGTCGGGCGGCTGATATTCGTCGCTATAGCTCATGGCCGAAGAATTGCCCTCGCCCAAAGCGTAGACCTTGAGCGGAAAGTCGGCGCCGCACACACCCGGTCCCTCGATCGGCTCGATCTGTACCGCGCCGGCGCCGAGCTTGACCGCGCCCGATTTCATGCAGGCAATCTCGGCTTGGCGCCGCCAGGCGGCGCGCTCAGCCGTATTCCATAAACCGCGGCCGCAGCCGGCGAGCACCAACACCAACAATGTGCCGACGAGAAAAAACGACAGTCGTGCTTTCATGCTCGCGAAAATGCGAGCAGTTTCTTTAACGAGGCTTCAATGCTGTGCGCCGGCAATTTCGTTAAGGATAAGGAATTGTTGCCCGACCATTCGGCTTCGCCGAGGCGCTGCGCGTTCACGATGATGACGTCTGTTGTGCACTGCATCACAACGACGAACAGCCGTTCGCGCTGGCGATGGTGAACCGGTCGTGAGCAAAATCGCACATGCAAATTTGCAAGTGTCGTATCATCCGTTGCACGAATACGCCGTTGAATGGCGCTTGATATTAGCGATTTGTTAATGAATGACCGCAGCAAACGCGCTTCGCGCTGCCGCATTCTTGCGCAAATCGATTTTTCGGCCGCGCAATCAACCGTTTGAAGCCGCCATGTGCGCTGTGCATAGCGATTTGCGGAATTTTTGACTCGCGGGGGCTTGCGCCCGTATCGGCGCAGCCGCGTTTTCTGCTAGCTTCGCCGCAACGTCAACAACGGAGAGGCACTGCCGTGGACCTTGCCTTGAAGTTCGAAGTGCTAGCGGTGTGCGCCGTGTTTATTTTCGTCGGCGCGATATTGCTGGGGGCATTCTGAGTTCAAGCGGCCGACGACATCGCCAAACCAACAAACGCCGGTGTGAAACCGGCCGACAACAACAGCACCGGAGAGCGCAAGCTTTCCGGTGTTTTGTTTTTTGACGACGCGCCGCCCTTTTGAATCCTCTTTCGGCCAAGTATGCGAGGGCTAACCGTGCGGCAACATTAGCTCGGGAAAATGAAGCACGTCGTCGTACCGTGCGCGAACAATTGGCCTTTGTCATCGGTGACGCGACCTTCTGCCGTGCCGATACGGCGGCCGCAGTTGAGCACTTTGCCCTCAGCCCTGATCCGGCCCGTTTCCAACGTGATGGCCCGTATGAGGGATATCTTGAATTCAATTGTCGTACTGCCGATGCCTTTGCCGAGCATCGATTGGATTGCCAGGCCCATGCAACTGTCGAGAAGAGTCGCCGTGAGGCCGCCGTGCACTGTGCCGCATGGATTGAGGTGAGCGCCGGTTGGAATCAGCGTGATGGCGACGCGACCGCTTTCGGCCTCGACCACGTCATAGCCCAGCGTCCGTGCGATAGTGTTGAGGGGTAGTGAACCGCTGGCAAGACCTTGGACGAACTCTAACCCACTCATCGCCTTTTGGCGCTCCGGACTCACCGTCCCGTAAGTCTTCGTCGCCATGCGTCGCTCCTCAGCTTCACAATTCTGGCGACAACTAACGGAAAGGCGGCCGCAGGAGCCACCCGAAACCTGCGCGTAAGCCGCTGCTTACTCAGCCGCGATGCTCGACGTCATGCGCGGATCATAATTGAGAATCGGCGCGAGCCAGCGCTCGGCCTCTTCGAGGCTCCAGCCTTTGCGCCGCGCGTAATCCTCGACCTGGTCGCGCTCGATCTTGCCGACGCCGAAATAGGCGCTCTGCGGATGGCTGAAATAGAGCCCGCACACCGCGGCGCCCGGCCACATGGCGAAGCTTTCGGTGAGCTTGACGCCGATGCGCTCGGCCTGCAGCAGATCGAACAGCGTGGCCTTCTCGGTGTGGTCGGGCTGCGCCGGATAGCCGGGTGCCGGGCGGATGCCGCGATATTTCTCGGCGATCAAGTCTTCATTGCCGAGCGCTTCGTGCGGCTCGTAGGCCCAGAACTCCTTGCGCACGCGCTGGTGCAGACGCTCGGCGAAGGCTTCCGCCAGCCGGTCGGCCAGCGCCTTGACCATGATGGCCGAGTAGTCGTCGTTGGCGCGTTTGAACCGGTCGGCGATCTCGTCCTCGCCGATGCCGGCCGTGACCGCGAAGGCGCCGACGTAATCGGCCAGGCCGCTCAAGCGCGGCGCGATGAAATCGGCGAGCGCAGCATTGGCGCGACCCTCGCGCTTGGAGAGCTGCTGGCGCAGCGAATGCAATGTCGCGATCGGTTGCTCGCGCGTCTCGCCGGCGAATAATTGAATATCGTCGCCTTGCGTCTGCGCCGGCCAGAAGCCGACGACCCCGCTCGCCTTGAACCAGCCTTCGGCGACGATCTTCTCCAGCATGGCGCGCGCATCCTCGTAGAGCGCGCGCGCGGCCTCGCCGACTTTATCATCGGTGAGAATGGCGGGGAATTTTCCGCTCAATTCCCAGGTGGCGAAGAACGGCGTCCAGTCGATGTAACCGACGAGCTCGGCAACGGAATAATGGGCAAGCATTTTGGTGCCGAGGAAGCTCGGCTTCGGCGGCAGATAAGCGCCGGACCAATCGAGCTTCAGCGCATTGCCGCGCGCGGCGACGAGCGGCAGGCGCAACTTGTCGTCCTGCGCGCGCGCATGCGCGGCGGCAATCTTGGCGTATTCGCCGCGCAGCTCGGCGACATACGGCGCGCGCTGGTCGCGCGACATCAGCGCTTGCACGACGCCGACCGCGCGGCTTGCGTCGTTGACATAGACCGCCTGCCCGCGCCGGTAGTTCGGATGGATTTTCACCGCCGTGTGCACGCGGCTGGTGGTGGCGCCGCCGATCAAGAGCGGCAGATCGAAGCCTTCCCGCTCCATTTCCGCCGCCACGTGGCACATCTCGTCGAGCGAGGGCGTGATCAAGCCGGACAGGCCGATGATATCGGCGTTCTCCGCCTTGGCGGTCTCCAAAATCTTCGCCGCCGGCACCATGACGCCGAGGTCGAGCACTTGGTAATTGTTGCATTGGAGCACGACGCCAACGATGTTCTTGCCGATGTCGTGCACGTCACCTTTCACCGTCGCCATCACGATCTTGCCGTTGGAGGCGGTATGGGCGCGGCCGTCCTTCTCCTGCTCCATATAGGGCATGAGATAGGCGACCGCCTGTTTCATGACGCGCGCCGACTTAACCACCTGCGGCAGAAACATCTTGCCGGAGCCGAACAGGTCGCCGACCACGTTCATGCCGTCCATCAGCGGGCCTTCGATCACGTCGAGCGGGCGTTTGGCGCGCTGCCGCGCCTCCTCGACATCGGCCTCGATGAAATCGGTGATGCCGTGCACCAGCGCGTGCGAAAGCCGCTTCTCCACCGGCCGTTCGCGCCAGGCGAGATCGACCTCCTTGGCCTCGTGGCCTTTGCCGCGGAATTTTTCCGCCAGCGCCAGGAGCCGCTCGGCGGCATCGGCGCGGCGGTTGAGCACGACGTCCTCGCAAGCCTCGCGCAATTCGGGATCGAGATCGTCATAGACCGCCATCTGGCCGGCATTGACGATGCCCATATCCATGCCGGCCTTGATGGCGTGATAGAGAAACACCGAGTGCATGGCCTCGCGCACGCGCTCATTGCCGCGGAACGAGAAGGAGAGATTGGAGACGCCGCCGGAGACGTGCACGTGCGGCAGGTTCGCCCTGATCCAGCGCGCCGCCTCGATGAAGGCGACGCCGTAATTGTTGTGCTCCTCCATGCCGGTGGCGATGGCGAAGATGTTCGGGTCGAAGATGATGTCCTCGGGCGGAAAGCAGACCTGATTGACGAGAATATCGTAGGCACGCTTCGCGATCGCGCATTTGCGCTCCAGCGTGTCGGCCTGGCCCTGCTCATCGAAGGCCATCACCACGACGGCGGCGCCGTAGCGGCGCACGGTGCGCGCGTGCTCGATGAACGCGGCCTCGCCCTCCTTCATCGAGATCGAATTGACCACCGCCTTGCCCTGCAGGCATTTCAGCCCGGCCTCCATCACGGAGAATTTCGACGAGTCGACCATCACCGGCACGCGCGCGATGTCCGGCTCGGCGGCGATGAGATTGAGGAAGGTCTTCATCGCCTCTTCCGAGTCGAGCAGGCCCTCGTCCATGTTGACGTCGATCACCTGCGCGCCGTTCTCCACCTGGTCGCGCGCCACCACCAGCGCGCCGGCATAATCGCCGGCGGTGATCAGCTTGCGGAACTTGGCCGAGCCGGTGACATTGGTGCGCTCGCCCACGTTGACGAAGGGAATTTCCGGGGTGAGCGCGAAGGCTTCGAGGCCGGACAGGCGAAGCTGCCGCGGCAGCTCGGGGACCTGGCGCGGCGCCTTGCCTGCGACCGCCTTGGCGATGGCGGCGATGTGCTCGGGCGTGGTGCCGCAGCAGCCGCCGACTACGTTCACCAGGCCGGCGTCGGCGAATTCGCCGAGCAGCCCGGCCATGAACTCGGGGCTCTCGTCGTAATAGCCGAACTCGTTGGGCAGGCCGGCATTCGGATAGGCGCAGACGAACGTATCGGCCACGCGCCCGATCTCGGCGATATGCGCGCGCATCTCGCGGGCGCCGAGCGCGCAGTTCAAGCCGATGGTGATCGGGTCGGCATGGCGCACCGAATTCCAGAACGCCGCGGGCGTCTGTCCGGACAAGAGGCGGCCGGAGCGGTCGGTGATGGTGCCGGAGATCATCACCGGCACGTCGACGGTGCGCTCGGCGCAAATCTCAGAGATGGCAAAGATCGCCGCCTTGGCGTTGAGCGTGTCGAAGATGGTCTCGATCAGCAAAAGGTCGGCGCCGCCGTCGAGCAGGCCGCGCACCTGCTCGCCATAGGCGGCGCGCAACTGATCGAAGGTGATGGCGCGGAAGCCGGGGTTCGACACGTCCGGCGAGATCGAGGCGGTGCGGTTGGTCGGGCCGAGCGCGCCGGCGACGAAGCGGCGGCGGCCGTCTTCTTGCTCGGCGATCGCGGCCGCCTCGCGCGCGAGCGTCGCGCCGGCGTGATTGAGCTCGTAGGCAATGCCCTCCATGCCGTAATCGGCTTGCGCGATGGCGGTCGAGGAGAAGGTGTTGGTCGAGACGATGTCGGCGCCGGCGCGGAAATAGGCGAGATGAATATCGCGCACCGGATCGGGGCGGCTCAAGTTGAGCAAATCGTTGTTGCCGCGCACTTCTCTGTTCCACGCGTCGAAGCGCGCCCCGCGATAGCCCTCTTCGTCGAGCTTGAGCGCCTGGATCATGGTGCCCATGGCGCCGTCGAGCACCAGAATGCGCTGGCGCAGCAGGTCGGTGAATGCGGATCGCGGATTGTTTCCTGACATCAGACTCGCCACTTGCTCATGCGCGTTCCCTCTCCCCGTTGGGGAGAGGGCTAGGGTGAGGGGGTTCCTGACTCGCAGTAGCGACGATGGTCTCGACAACGTCGTCTATGTTGCTAAGCACGTCGTTATTCCAGAAGCGCAAAACGAGATAGCCATAAGCTTCGAGATCGGTCGTTCGTTTTGCGTCTTCAATACTCCGCTCAACGTGCTGCCCGCCGTCAAGCTCAACAATCAGACGAGAAGACTCACAACAGAAATCGACGACATATGATTTGATCGACATCTGACGCCGGAATTTGAGACCATTCAGCCGCCGATCGCGCAGGCGAAACCACAGGACGCGCTCGGCATCGGTCTGATCGCGCCTCAATCTTCTTGCCTTTGCCACAGACGACGCCATAGCCCCTCACCCGCCCGCGCTGCGCGCGGGCACCCTCTCCCCATGGGAGAGGGAAAGCGGCGATAGCGACAATGTGTTGGCCCGGCATCGCGCCGCGTATTGGGGCGCGTTCCCTCTCCCCGTTTGGGAGAGGGCTAGGGTGAGGGGGTTCCTGACTCGTCGCATCGGGACTGTCGTGACGCGACGCGGTCTTCTCACTATTGCCAGACGCAAAGCCATAACCCCTCACCCGCCCGCGCTTCGCGCGGGCACCCTCTCCCCATGGGAGAGGGAAGATTCGACCGGCCTCAAGCCCAGCAAATGGCAGATCGCGTAGACGAGGTCGGCGCGGTTCATGGTGTAGAAATGGAAATTGGTGACGCCCTGATCGACCAGATCGAGCACCTGCTCGGCGGCGACGGCCGCGGCGATCAGCTTGCGCGTCGCCACGTCGTGGTCGAGTCCCTGGAAGCGCTCGGCGAGCCAGGCCGGCACCGAGGCGCCGGCGCGCGCGGCGAAATTCTTCGCCGCGGCGAAATTCTGCACCGGCAGAATGCCCGGCACGATCGGGATGTCGATGCCGCGCGCGCGCACGCGGTCGAGATAGCGGAAGTAGAGATCGTTCTCAAAGAAGAACTGGGTGATGGCGCGCGAAGCCCCGGCATCGACCTTGGCCTTGAGCATGTCGATGTCGGCTTCGACGGTTGGCGAGTCGGGATGCTTCTCCGGATAAGCCGATACCGAAATTTCGAAATCGCCGATCCGCCTGATGCCGCCGGCAAGATCGGCGGAATTGAGATAGCCGCCCGGATGCGGCGCATAGCGCTCGCCCGCGCCGCCGACCGGGTCGCCGCGCAGCGCCACGATGTGGCGCACGCCGGCCTCGTGATAGCTGCGCACGATGGCGTCGATCTCCGCGCGCGTGGCGGCGACGCAGGTCAGATGCGCGGCCGGCATCAGCGGCGTCTCGGCGAGGATGCGCTTGACGGTCGCGTGGGTGCGCTCGCGCGTCGAGCCGCCGGCGCCGTAGGTGACGGAGACGAAACTGGGCGCCAGCGGCGCCAAGCGCTCGATCGACTCCCACAGAATCTTCTCCATGCCCTCGTCCTTGGGCGGGAAGAATTCGAACGACACTTGGATGCGCCGGCGATTTTCATTGCGGCCGTAACGGCTGGCGCGGATCGGGCTGTTCATCACGCCACCTCCCGCGAGGCCGGCACGGCCATCAGCGCGCGGGCATCGCGCGCAAGCCACAGCGACACCGCGATCTTGCCGTCGGAGCCGGGCTCCGGCTTGAGCGACTTGTGCAGCAGCGGCTCCAAGCCGGAGGCGTTCATCCATTGCGTCACCGTCTCCGGCGCAAAGCCGAGCCGGCGATGGGCATACTGCTCGCGCAGGAATTCCATCTCGTGCGGGGCGAAATCGACCACCAGCAGCCGGCCGCCCGGACGCAGCACGCGCGCGGCCTCGCGGATCGCGCGCGCGCCGTCATCGAGGAAGTGCAGCACCTGATGCAGGATGACGACGTCGAAGGAATCGTTGGCGAGCGGCAGGTCGTAGATGTCGCCCTGGCGCACGCTGCAATTTTTCAGGCCCGCCCGCTCCAGCCGGTCGCGCGCCAAAAGCAGCATGTCGAGCGAGAGATCGATGCCGAGCCCGCGCTCGATCTCGCCGCCGAACATTTCCAGCATGCGCCCGGTGCCGGTGCCGAGATCGAGCAGCGAGCGGAACGGATGATCGGCGAGCGCGGCGCGGATCGCGTTCTCGACCGCGGTGTCGGCCACGTGCAGCTTGCGGATACGGTCCCATTCGGCAGCGTGGGTGCGGAAATAGGCTTGCGCGGCGGCGGCGCGCGCGGCGCGCACCGAGGCGAGGCGGGCGCGGTCGCGGGCAATGGTCGGGTCGCCCGCATCGAGCCGGTCGAGCAGCGCCCGCGCGACCTCCGCCCGGTCGCCGCGCTCGGCCAGGCGGAAGAAGGCCCAGGTGCCCTCGCGGAAACGCTCGACCAGGCCGGCTTCGGCGAGCAAGCGAAGATGCCGCGAGATGCGCGGCTGCGACTGGCGTAAGATGTCGGTCAGATCGGAAACGGTCAGTTCGGCTTCCGCCAGCAGCGCCAGCACCCGCAAGCGCGTCTCCTCGCCGGCCGCCTTGAGCGCCGCATTGAGGGCTTCGAAACCGAGCCGGGCGTTGCTACTCATGGACTGCTTGCGACCTGGCCCTTGGGCCGTTTCCCACTATATAAAGATATCTTTATACGTTGAAATGTAATCCGGCAAGCCCCTGAAAGCAGAGCCCATGACCAGCAAAGACTTCGGCATCCGTCCCGGCGAAGAGACCGCCGAGCTACCCGCTGAGCCCGACGCCGGCATCTATTTCATCGGCCGCATCGAGACGCCGTGGAACGAGCGCAAGGAGTGCCCGAAGAACGCGCGCGAATCCGACGCCATCTGCACTCTGGTGCTCGATCCGCGCTGGGCGCCGGCGCTGAAGGACGTGGAGACCTTGAGCCACCTGGTCGTGCTCTATTGGATGGATCGGTCGCCGCGCAATCTGGTGCTGCAGGTGCCGGGCGATTACGGCGTGCAGCGCGGCACTTTCGCACTGCGCTCGCCGGCGCGCCCCAACCCGATCGCCATGAGCGTGGTGCGGCTCGTCAAGATCGAAGGCAACCGCCTCTCGGTGATCGGGCTCGATTGCCTCAACGGTACGCCGCTCCTCGACATCAAGCCTTATTTCGCCTCAACCGACAGCGTGCCGGAAGCGACGGTCGGATGGCACAAAAGCCGGGAACAGTGATCGGAAATCGGTAATCAGCGCACAAAACTTGGCGAGCCGAGGCGCCGCAAACTCAGAAAAAGCCCAATGGTTCCCACCGCTTACGCGCATTTGAGGGGGAACTTTTGAACCTTTTTCGTCATTTCCCCGACCAAAGCGCAAAGGGAAATCGACGAGGGTGCCATGTCAAACAAAGCTTATCTTTCGCTCGCCGCGCTGATCGCTGCCGCCGCGTTGTCGTGCGGTACGGCGCAGGCGCAACACGTCGCCTCGATTGCGCCGCAGGAAAGCGCCGGTCAACCGAGCGATGAAGACGCGCAACTGCCGGCCCGCCTGAAGCGGCAGGTCGTGGCCTATCAGAGCAATGAAGCGCCCGGCACCATCATCATCGATACGCCGCACACTTATCTCTATTACGTGCTCGGCAACGGCAAGGCGCTGCGCTACGGCATCGGCGTCGGCCGGCAGGGCTTCACCTGGTCGGGCGTCAAGCAGGTCGTGCGCAAGGCCGAGTGGCCGGATTGGTATCCGCCAGCCGAGATGATCGCCCGGCAGCCTTACCTGCCGCGCATGGTCGCCGGCGGCCCCGGCAATCCGCTCGGCGCGCGCGCCATGTATCTCGGCGGCAGCGAATACCGCATTCACGGCACCAACGATCCGACCAGCATCGGCAAGCACGTGTCGAGCGGCTGCATCCGCCTCACCAACGAGGATGTGAGCGATCTCTACAGCCGCGTGAGCGTCGGCACCAAGGTGATCGTGTTGCCGCAGTCGGGCATCGCGCAGGCGTATGCCCCGGCGAAGAAGCCGGTGCGGGCCGCCGCGCGCAAAAGCACGCATGTGAGCTGGAACACAGACGGGCTCTCCGGACTTTATTAGTTACTTCTGAACCCTCCCCATACTTGGCCCGGCGCTCGCGCCGGGCAAATTTTTTGTGCTTTAGTGGAGCGTCCCGACGATCTCTGTTGAGAATCCGACACGGGAGGCTTGAATATGCGCATAGCGGCGATGGCGGCGGGCGCGGTCGGCGGCTATTTCGGCGCCCGCCTGGCGGCTGCCGGCCACGATGTGTTTTTCATCGCGCGCGGCGCCCATTTGGCGGCGATCAAAACGAACGGCCTCAGAATCGAAAGCGTGCATGGCGACCTGCATCTGCCGAAGCCAAACGTCACCGACGATCCGGCGACGGTCGGCCCGGTCGACATCGTGCTGTTCGCGGTCAAATTGTGGGACACCGAGAAGGGCGCCGAGGCCACCCGCCCGCTGGTCGGCGCCGGCAGCCGCGTCATCACGCTGCAGAACGGCGTCGACAGCGTCGAGCGCATCGCACCGATTCTCGGCGCCGAGCGGACGATCGGCGGCGCCGCCTATATCGCCACCACCATCGCCGCGCCGGGCGTCATCAAGCACACGAGTCAGTTTGCCATTGTGCGCTTCGGCCGCGCCGACAAGCAACCGGACGATAAGCTCGCCGCATTCGTCGAGGCCAGCAAAGCGGCCAAGCTCGACATCGCCCTCTCCGCCGACATCGAGCGCGAGCTGTGGGAGAAATTCATCTTCCTCACCGCCATGGCCGGCGCCACCGCGGCCCTGCGTTCGCCGATCGGGCCAATCATCGCCGATCCCGAGCTGCGCGATTTCTTCCGCGGGCTGATGGAGGAGGCGTTCGCGGTCGGCAAAGCCAAGGGCGTCGCGCTCGACCCCGGCTATGTCGACAGCCGGATGGAGCTTGTTGCGAGCAAGATCGAGCCCGGCATGAAAGCCTCGATGGCGCATGATCTCGAGCGCGGCAATCGGATCGAGCTCGACTGGCTCGCCGGCAAGGTGCGCGCGCTCGGCCGCGAATTCGCCATCCCCACCCCGGCGAGCGACACCGTCTACACCGTGCTCAAGCTGCACCGCATGGGGAGGCGTAGCTAAGCACACGTTGGCTGGGCATGCGGGCCTCATGACAAGGCTTTACCGTTTCGCAGTTTACGTTAGCGCCAAAGGCGCGCCGGAGCCTGCGCCCGGACGGCGTCAATGGGTCCGGGCGAAGCGCGGCCCGGTGACAGGCTCCGCGCCGATCCGGTGGCGCTGACCAACGCCAAGAGCTTTCCGCTATTGATTGATTTCGGGCTCGACCAGGCGGGCGAGGTTGCGCAACGAATCCTGCCAGCCGAGATAGCAGGCTTCCACCGGAATGGCGTCGGGAAGACCTTCCTGCACAATGTTCAGCTCGGTGCCGCAGAACACTTGCTTGAGCGTCACCGTCACCTGGATTTCGCCCGGCAAATTGAGGTTCTCGAATTTGTCCGTGTAGCGCAGGCGCTCGCCGGGCACGAGCTCCAGATATTGTCCGCCGAAAGAATGGCTCATGCCGGTGGTGAAATTGCGGAAGGACATCCGGTAGGTGCCCCCGGCTTTCGCGTCGAGGTGATGCACGGTGCAGGTGAAGCCATTGGGCGGCAGCCATTTCGCCATGGCGTCCGCCTCGACGAAGGCGCGATAGACCTTGTCGGGCCTGGTTGCCAGCACGCGGTGCAATCGAACGGCGTTGGGCATGGTTATTTCTCCTCGGCAGGCTTCGATAATGCGGCCGACCGCAAGTTATATCAGCCACGCAGGGCAACGCATGGGCCGGCGCTAAGCGGCGGCCCGCGGCTAAGCACACGTTGGCAGGGCGGGCGACACCAACCGGCTAATGCAGATGCTTCAGCTTGTCGGGGTTTCGCACGACGTAGATCGCGGCGACCTTTCCGTCCTCGATTTCAAGCGCGGTCGCCTGAAGTTCACCATCGGCTTCCAGCGTGACAAAACCGGGCAATCCGTTGACGAAACCGGCACGGACAAGTTTCGAAGCGTTGTCCCGGAAATGAGCCGCCAGAAATTCATGGACCTTCATGACGGCGTCGAAGCCGACGATCGGCTGCATGGCTGCCGGACGCTTGCCGCCGCCGTCGGCATGAACACTGACATCGGCCGCCAACATCGCAGCAAGCGCTTTCATGTCGCCGTTGCGCGAGGCGGTGAAGAACGCCTTGGCAAGCTCAAGGCCGCGTTGTTTGTCGACCTGGAAGCGTGGTCTTGCCTCGCGCACATGGGTGCGCGCCCGTGCCGCGAGCTGACGACAGGTCGCGGGGTCACGTTGAATGGTGGCGGCGACTTCCTCGAATCCCAGCCCGAACACATCGCGCAGCAAGAAGGCCGCCCGCTCGAGCGGAGAAAGACGTTCCAGCGCCAACATCAGCGGCAAGGTGACGTCCTCCTCTTCCTCCTCTTCGAGCACGGGATCGGGAAGCCACGGACCGACATAGGTCTCGCGCTGGCGTCGCGCCGACTTGAGCTGATCGAGACAGAGGCGCGTGACGGTGCGGCGCAGGAACGCTTCGGGCTCGCGCACCTCGCTGCGGTCGGCCCTCATCCAACGGATGAAGGCCTCCTGCAGAACGTCCTCGGCGTCGGCCATGGAACCGAGCATGCGGTAGGCAACGCGCATGAGCTTTGGACGCAGCGGGTCGAAACTCGCCGCTGCGTCCTCGTGGCCGACGTTCGCCATCACGCGGCAGCCTTCGTCGCGACGGCTTTTGCCTCGGCCGGGTCGACAAACTGGCCGAAGCCGACCGCGATGCGGTTCCACCCGTTGATGACATTGATCATCAGGGTGAGCTTGACCTGCTCCTGCTCGGTGAACTGCGCCTGCAGCGCTTTGCGGGCGTCTTCCAGTTCGTGCCCTTCGGAGAGCCGCGTCAGCGCCTCGGTCCAGCCGAGCGCGGCGCGTTCGCGCTCGCTGTAGCAAGGGGCCTCGCGCCAGGCCGACAGCAGATAGATGCGCTGTTCGGTCTCGCCCTTCTCGCGCGCGGCCGCCGTATGCATATTGAGGCAGTTTGCGCAGCCGTTGATCTGGGAGGCGCGGATCTCCACGAGCCCGACGAGGGTCGGCTCAAGACTCGAGACAACGGCGAGCGACGTGGCGGTCCATTTCTTCATGAGGTCGGGAGCGGCGGCAAAGAGGTCGTTGGCAGTCATGGTTCGCTTCCTTCTGTAGGTTCCAAGTTTCGCTTTGTTCTGTCGGTTACAACATCATGACGAGCCGGAACCCGGCGGTGTGACTTGCGCCTAAAAAAAATTTGCTAAATGTCACCAAGCAGCCGATGGCTGGTATCTACGGTCATTCATCATATCGAGGACTTATCTGTTGGAGTGGAGGCAATGGTCACGACAGCCATGAAGAATAATGGGGCTAAACCCGGAAAAGGAAGGAACTCTCCCTCGCATCTCATCGACGCGCGAATCGCGGCGCTGGGCGACTGGCGCGGCGCGACGCTCGCCCGGCTGCGAAAGCTGATCAAAGAGGCCGACCCCGATGTGGTCGAAGAGGTGAAATGGCGAAAGCCGTCGAACCCGCTGGGCGTTGCGGTTTGGGAACACGCCGGCATCATCTGCACCGGCGAAACCTATAAGGACAAAGTGAAGCTGACCTTCGCCAAGGGCGCTTCGCTCAAGGACCCCTCGGGCCTTTTCAACGCCAGCCTCGAAGGCAATGTGCGGCGCGCCATCGATTTTCATGAGGGCGAGAAGGTCGACGAGAAGGCGTTGAAGGCGCTCATTCGCGCCGCCGTGGCGCTGAACACGTCCAAAGCCAGAAGCTAAACGGCGCTTAAAGTTGCAAGGCCTTTGCGCTACACTTGCGCGCGGACATTTCCCGAGCCCGGGGGCATTCCATGGCAAAGCGCGTCACCGTCTATTTTGCCACCAACCGGCAGCCGCTGCTTGAGGAGGGTACCGAGAAAATCATCGGCTTCGGCGCCGATCTCGGGCCGACCGGCGGCCTCGATGTGCGCTACGGCAGCGCCCAGGTCGACGTCGATCTCGCGCAAAAGACCAACGTCATGGTGGACGGCTCGCTCATCGTCGCCGATCAGAAGCTCGTTTTCGCCGCCGGCCAAAAGCCGATGCTCGGCAGCAAGACCATCTTCGACGCCATCCGCACCGATATGGCAGAGGCCGAGCGGCCGACCATCGCTTTCATTCACGGCTTCAGCAACAGCTTCACCGACGCGATCGAGCGCGCCGGCTGGATCCTGGTGTTCTACGGCATCGACGCCAACATGTTCGCGTTCACCTGGCCCTCGATCGCCTCGCCGATCGGCATCCCGCTGCCTTACACCGACTACACGCACGACCGCGCCATGGCGGCGGCATCCGGGCCGGCGATCGCGCGCACGATCCGCCGTCTGCACGATTATGTGGACGCGCTGGCGCAGCAGGACCGCTGCAATCAGAGCATCCACCTCCTCTGCCACAGCATGGGCAATTACGTCTTGCGCAATGCGCTGCAGGCCTTGATGCGGCTGCCCGACGCGAGCGCGGGCGTGACCGGCGACGTGCGCGCCATGGCGGCGTTGAGCACCGACGCGCCCGATCCTTCGGTGCTGCGCCGCAGCTTCGACAAGATTGTGCTGGCCGCCGCCGACGAGGATTCCGACGCCTTCGACGATCCGCTGAAACTGAAATATCTGCCGCGCATCGGCGAATCGGTGACCGTCTATCACAACCGCAAGGACTGGGTGCTCAACACGCTGAGCGCGGCGACCAAGTTCAACGGTCCGCGGTTGGGCAATGACGGCCCCGACAATATGGGCTCGATCAGCGACAAGGTGAGCGCGATCGATGCGACCGCTGTCGACGACTTCGGGCCCGATCCCGAAAGTCACCAGTACTACCGCATCATTCCGGCGGTCCGCGATGACATCGTTGCCGTTCTTTCAGGGACGCCGCAAAACGCGATCAAGAACAGAGTGCCGGTGGGCACCGGCCGCTGGGCGATCAAGCCGCCCTCCGCCGCGCGCCGCGCCTCCGCAAAGCGCAAGCGCGGATGAACCGCGCGTGAGCAGTCGCGGTGATCAGTCCGTCATTCCATGGCGCCGGCGCTAGCAAGCGAACCCGGAATCCAGAGGCAAATCCTGTGTTCGCTTCTGGATTGACCGCGGCAGCGGCGCGACAATTTGCAGCAGCTGCAACGAAGAAGCCCCAGCGCGACACTGGGGCTCCCCGTGAGGCGGCGGCCGGAAAGGGGCAAACCAAACCAGCCGGCCCGGCACCTCGTACTTGATCCGGATGGTTACTTCGGTCATTCCAGGCTGGCGCGATGCGCGCAAAAGCCGGCGCCGCGGAATGACGAAGTGATTATTGGCAGGCGCTATTTTGTCACTACCCGTGCGCTACCCGATAAACCGTCCGAGATAGCCGTAGGCAAACAGCGCCGCCAGCAGGACGAGGAAGACCGTGGAAGCATGCCTGCCGATCTCGTCGGCCCGGTCGCGCTCGCTCTCGCTCATGGTATTTCGCCGGCTTTGCGCCCGGCGTCGTCGACATCGCCATCGGAAAAAATGGCCGCGCCAAACGCGCGCGGCCATGAAGCATGATCTTGGGTCTACGCCACCCGGTTCAGAGGGGAAAAGAGTGGCAAACAGATTATGCACCGCCGCCGGGCCGCGCGCTTTCGACGGGCTTATTAATCGAAATTAATGGCGGTGTTCGCCGATCGGGACCGCCGGACAAAACGACAAATTCGTCCCAACCGGTAGCAAACAAAATTGTGCCCCGCTAATATGCGAGGCAGCACTAACGCGGATTATTGATTATGATTAATGAAGCGGATTACGCTTAGTGCAGGTTGTATCGATGAACATCGCGGTGACACACAGCGAATTAAATAGGTATCCGTTCGTCGCGCGGCTGCTGCAGCTTGTCGACTTGAACGCCGTCGATCTCGAAGGCTTGGACGAGATCATCGAGGGCGAGATCACGATCCGCAAGCGGCGCGATCTCATCGTCGACGGCTATGCCTATCGCAAGCTTTGCTTTGTGCGCGACGGCTATGCCATGCGCTACAAGTTGTTGCGCAACGGCAAGCGCCAGATCCTCAACGTGGTGCTGCCCGGCGACATGATCGGCCTGCCCGGCAGCTTCTATGAGCGCGCGGTCTATTCGGTCACCGCCATCACCGACCTGCGCATGCAGGTCTGCGCGCTCGATGCCTATGTGCAACTCTGCTACCGGCGCCCGCAATTCGGCCTCGCGCTGAGCTGGATCGCCGTGCAGGAAGCCACCACCTACGCCGAGCACATCATCGACGTCGGCCGCCGCGCGCCGATCGAGCGGCTCTCGCATTTCCTGCTCGAATTGCACGCGCGGCTGCTGGCGGTCGGGCGCGCGGAGAAGGCGCGCTTCACGCTGCCCTTCTCGCAGGAAGTGATCGCCGACGTGCTGGGCCTGAGCGTGCCGCATCTCAACCGCATGATGCAGCAATTGCGTGCCGAGAAGCTGATCGCCGACAGCGAGCGCGTGGTCGAATTTCTCGACACGAGCGCGATGCAGGCGCTCGCGCATTTTCAGCCGCTGGCGCTCGCGCCGATCCCGCGGCCGACAAAGACGGGTTGATCGCTGCGGCTCGCTTTGCGTCTTCTGGTAAATTGCTACAGTTAGGCGACCGTACGCAGTAATACGCGGTCGCGGCAATCGCCATAGAAATATTAATGTTCGCGGTGCTAGGCGTCACTTACGCCGAAAAGGGGGAACCGCCGCGATGCCGTTTCGCATTATTCATGTCGATGACGATCCGCTCATGCGGGATGTCGTTGAGTCTTCGCTCCTGCTTGATCCCTCGTTCACGGTGACGAGTTGCGCCAGCGGCGATGAGGCCGTCGAGAAAGCGGCCGCGTCGAAACCCGATCTCATGCTTTGCGACGTGCTGATGCCGGGCATGGACGGCCCCGCCACGCTCGAGCGCCTGCGCGAAAACGCCGGCACCAAGAAAATCCCGGTGATCTTCATGACGGCGCGCGCGCCGCAAAGCGAGACCGACCGGCTGATCTCGCTCGGCGCCGCCGCGGTGATCGCCAAGCCGTTCGACCCCAGGAAGCTTGCCAAGACCGTGCGCGACCACCTGTCTTCGCTCAAGCTCAATTCCTCCGGCGGCGATTTCAGCGAGCGGCTGGAGGCCGATGCCGCCAAGCTCGCGATGTTCCGGAACGAGATGCGGGAAAATCCCGACTCGCTCATGATTCCGGACGGTCTGCGCGTCTGCGCGCATCAGCTGGCCGGCGCCGCCGGCATCTTCGGTTTCCAGGCCGTGAGCGATGCGGCGACCGCGCTTGAAGACGCGGTGATCGAGCGCTCCGCCAGCCGCGACGACTTGCGCGCGGTGAGGGCCAAGCTCGATGCGCTGATCAAAACCGTCGAAAACGCCTCCGGGGACGCACCCGCCGAAGCACCCGGCGCGCCGGTACGCGAGGAGCGCGCGGTCAACGAGACCAAACCGGACAACGCGGTGGTGCTCGTGCCGAGCCGCAAAGCGCCTAAGATGCTGATCGCCGACGACGATCCCGCCATTTTGCGGATGCTCGCCGACCAATGCACGAAAATGGGCTTCCGGGTCGAGACCGCGGTCAACGGAATGCAAATGCTGATCAAGGCCCGCCACAATCCACCCGATATATTGCTGGTCGACGTCAATATGCCCGAGGTGGACGGCCTCTCGGTCTGCCTGCGCTTCTTGGAGCCGGGCAGCAAGCCGATCGAGGTCGCGGTGATCACCGGAAGCAGGGACACCGAAATCGCCGAGCGCTGCGATAGTCTGGGCCTGTACTATGTGCGCAAGGGACCGGAATTCTGGAAAAACATGGAAACGTCTCTCGCCGAAATCTATCCGCACCTGGCCGAAAAGCTTGAGGAGCTGGAGCTCGAGGCCGGGACTTCCGTGCCCGAGCAGTCGCGCGTGCTGGTGGTCGATGACGATCCCGACGTCGAGCGCTTCTTCGCCAGCCGGCTCGCCAAGTTCGGCGTGCAGACGTTGTTTGCCTCCGATGCCATGCGCGCGTTCCAGATTGCCAGCCGCGAGAAGCCGAGCGTCATTCTGTCCGACTATCTGATGCCGGACGGCGACGCCGGCTACCTGCTGCATCGGCTGCGCAGCAAGCCGGAGACCGACCGTATCCCTGTCATCGTGATGAGCGGCCGCAAGATCGACGATGCGACCGAGCAGCGGTTGAAGCGGGAGATCTACGGTCGGCCGGGCGCTGTGCAGGTGCTCAAGAAATCGTTCGATCCCGAGGAGCTGTTCGGCGCGCTGGAGCGGTATTGCGGCTTCGCGAAGAGCCGGATGTAAGCCATTTATTATTGGCGGACGCGCTTGCGCCGTCCACCGGGCGCGCATTGACACCCCCATCGCCGGCCCTACATTAACCCTTGTTCCGAGGGGTGCCCGAAACGGGCTGAGAAAAACCCTTTGAACCTGATCCGGGTCATGCCGGCGAAGGGACTGGGACCTTTCCCTGAAGCCGCCGTTTATCCGGAATGCTGCCGTCTTGCCGGCAAGGGAGAGAGCCGATGAACAAGCCCGTCACCTCCGCCGATCTGGTCACGCCGAAAGTCACCACCGGCGCCCTGCCCGCTTCGCGCAAGGTCTATGCGCGCCCCGACGCCGCCCCCGATTTGCGCGTGCCGCTGCGCGAGATCGTGCTGAGCGAAGCTTCCGGCGAGCCGCCTTTGCCGGTCTACGACACCACGGGGCCCTATACCGATCCGGATGTGACCATCGAGGTGGAGAAAGGCTTGGCCCGCACGCGCCTTGAATGGGTGAAGGAGCGCGGCGGCGTGGAGGAATACGAGGGGCGGCCGATCCAGCCGGTCGACAACGGCAACGTGACCGGCAAGCACCTCGCGCGCGATTTCCCCAATACGCCGAAGCCCTGGCGGGCCACCGCCCCCGTTCGTTCCCGCGAAAGCGGGAACCCAGGGGCCGAGAACTCCGAGCGTGCAGCCCTGGGTCCCCGCTTGCGCGGGGACGAACGGAGTGAGGTGCAGCGCCCCCTGACTCATGACGGCCAGCACCCCCTCACCCAGCTCGAATGGGCGCGCGCGGGCGTCGTTACCAAGGAGATGATCTACATCGCCGAGCGCGAGAACCTCGGCCGCAAACAGCAATTGGAGCGCGCGCAAGCGGCGCTGGCCGACGGCGAGTCGTTTGGTGCCGCCGTCCCCGCCTTCATCACGCCGGAGTTCGTCCGCGCGGAAGTCGCGCGCGGGCGCGCCATCATCCCGGCGAACATCAACCACGCCGAACTCGAGCCGATGATCATCGGCCGCAACTTCCTCACCAAGATCAACGCCAATATCGGCAACTCCGCCGTCACCTCCTCGGTGGAGGAAGAAGTGGAGAAGATGGTGTGGGCGATCCGCTGGGGCGCCGACACGGTGATGGACCTCTCCACCGGAAGGAACATCCACAACACGCGCGAATGGATCATCCGCAACGCGCCGGTGCCGATCGGCACCGTGCCGATCTACCAGGCGCTGGAGAAAGTCGACGGCGATCCCGTCAAGCTCGACTGGGAATGCTACAAGGACACGCTGATCGAGCAATGCGAACAGGGCGTCGACTATTTCACCATCCATGCCGGCGTGCGGCTCGGCTACATCCACCTCACCGCCAATCGCGTCACCGGCATCGTCTCGCGCGGCGGCTCGATCATGGCCAAGTGGTGCCTGTCGCGGCACAAGGAATCGTTCCTCTACGAGCGCTTCGACGAGATCTGCGACATCATGCGCCGCTACGACGTGTCGTTCTCGCTCGGCGACGGCCTGCGCCCCGGCTCGATCGCCGACGCCAACGACCGCGCGCAGTTCGCCGAGCTGGAAACGCTGGGCGAACTGACCAAGGTCGCCTGGGACAAGGGCTGCCAGGTGATGATCGAAGGCCCCGGCCACGTGCCGATGCACAAGATCAAGGTCAATGTCGAAAAGCAGCTCAAGGAATGCGGCGAGGCGCCGTTCTACACGCTCGGCCCGCTCACGACCGACATCGCCCCCGGCTACGACCACATCACCTCGGCGATCGGCGCGGCGATGATCGGCTGGTTCGGCACGGCGATGCTCTGCTACGTGACGCCGAAGGAGCATCTCGGCCTGCCCGACCGCGACGACGTCAAGGAAGGCGTGATCGCCTACAAGATCGCGGCGCACGCCGCCGACCTCGCCAAGGGCCACCCGGCCGCGCAACTGCGCGACGACGCGCTCTCGCGCGCGCGCTTCGAGTTCCGCTGGCAGGACCAGTTCAACTTGGGGCTCGACCCCGACACCGCGCGCGAATACCACGACGAGACGCTGCCCAAGGAGGCGCACAAGGTGGCGCATTTCTGCTCCATGTGCGGGCCGAAGTTTTGCAGCATGAAGATCACGCAGGATGTAAGGGACTATGCGGCGGGGCTGGGGGATAATGAGAAGAAGGCGATCGAGGGGATGCAGGAGATGAGCGAGAAGTTCAAGGCGATGGGCGAGCAGGTGTATGTGGAGGCGGAGAAGGTGAAAGAGGGGAATAAGGCGCTGTGAGTTCTGAAATTGTTTGCACCTCAGTGCGGTTGCGGATAGATTTAATACAACCGTTTAGAAAGGGAGGCGATTATGGCCAAGCCAAAGGTTTTTGTGAGTTACGATCACTCTGAAGACGTCCATTACAAACGTCTACTGCAAGCTTGGGACGCTAATCCTGATTTCGACTTTGAATTTGATAGTCGAGGCCCGGATGTTGCAATTGACAGTGCTGATGCGGGAAGGGTCAAGGCCGCATTGACCGCCAAGATGAAAGAGGCCACTCACCTCCTCGTCTTGGTAGGAGAAAAAAGTAGTAAGAGCAAATGGATGAATTGGGAGATCGACCGCGCCAAACAGGATGACACAAAGCTAAAACTTGCTGCAGTGAAACTGGCAAAGGACAACGTAACTCCGTCCGGACTGCTTAACGTTGGCACCTCCTGGGCAACTAGTTTTGCACGCGACCGAGTCGTTGAAGCATTGAAGAGCGCAAAAATCGGATACTGATGGAGCACCTAACTGGAGGCCGCCACAAAGCTATCGTGGCCGCTCTTGCCGGCCGCCGAATAGATGCGCGGGGTGACGATACAAAGCAGTTTCCGATCGAAAATGCGCCAGCGGTTCGAGAGGCGTTGCGCGCCCTACTTCGTCGGGAACGAGTTGGAGTTCTGGTCTCTTCTGCCGCCTGCGGAGCAGACCTATTGGCGTTGGAAGTCGCATTGGGTTTGGATATCAACTGTCATGTTATTCTGCCCTTCAACCGAGAAACGTTTAGGAACACTTCAGTAATCGATAGACCAGGGGACTGGGGAGCCCTCTACGATTTTGTCCTAAAAAAAACTTCTGCTGCCAACACACTTACCGTGCTCGAAAACGGGGAGAATAATGAATTAGCATACCGGGCAGTAACAGAAAGAATTATTCATGACGCAATCGAAATCGCGGCTCCGCAGCATCCCCTTGCAATCATAGTCTGGGAAGGGAGGCCCCGACCTGACAAAGACGCCACCGCAGACTTCCAGAGGCTCGCGCAAGCAGCGGGACTCTCTGAGCGGATAGTCTCGACATGCTGAGTTGGCTGCCTAGGCTCAGATTTCTTACGCCTCGACCGAAACCAGTTCGAGTTGACCACCGCTGCAAAGGTCAAAATGCCGCCCTGATCTTAGTCCATGGATTTTCAGGTAATACTAAAGAGACTTGGGCCAGCCTTGTCGATTTGCTCCTCCAAGAGCCAAAAGTCGCCAGTTGGGATATTTTTGGGTTTGGTTTTCCTTCTAGCTTGCGAGTTGACGTTCCCGGTATCTGGTCAGCAGATCCCGATTTGACAATTTTGGCTCAGGAACTTCGAACCACTTTAGGTTTGCCACCATTTAATCGGTACAAGGCACTCGCAATCGCCGCTCACAGCATGGGTGGCTTGATAGTACAACGGGCACTGCTCGATGATGAAAATCTTGCGCGCCGGATCGCACATCTGCTGCTGCTCGGAACTCCAAGCGCAGGACTTACCAAGGCGCGTTTGTTCACACGACTAAAGAGACAGTTCCGCGATATGGCTATAAGCAGTGCATTTATCCAATCACTTCGCAAAAATTGGTCGGAGAAATTCGGATCAGGGATACCATTTTCATTGCGCGTGATTGCCGGAGACCGCGACGAATTCGTCCCGCCGACGTCATCGTTGACTCCATTTCCAACTGATACGCAGGCCGTAGTACCAGGAAATCACCTTGAAATCGCGAAACCTAATAACGCGGACCATGAAACATTCAAGTTTTTCGTCGAATCCCTTAGCGGAGGGTCTACGTCGCTGCCAATTGTGGACGGAGCGCGACTGGCAGTCGAGCTTCGCCATTTTCAAGCAGCGGTGGACACACTTCTTCCGCGCGCAGCGGATTTGGATGATAATGCGCTCGTTAGTCTCGCGCTTGCGTTAGAAGGCGTGGGCAGAAGTAATGATGCCCTCGCTGTCTTAGAAGCGCGTTATCACGGAGGAACAAGTTCGACAGAAGCCTTCGGCGTGTTAGCGGGGCGGCTAAAACGGCGATGGCTAGTTGAGCGGGCGCAAGCGGATTTCTTGCGCGCACGCGAGCTTTACGCTTTGGGGCTTAAGCACGCAGAGTCAGCTGGCGACCATGACCAAGCATATTATCATGCAATAAATATCGCATTCCTTGATCTTATGGCGCTACCTCCAGCTTCGGCAATTAGCTCACAAGTGCAATCGATGGCCCGATGCGCTTTGCGACATTGCGAAGATGGCGCTGACACAAATTGGCGGTGGGCTACAGCAGGCGAAGCGCAACTAATGCTCAATAATATTGACGATGCAATTTCGCTTTATGCCGCAGCAATCACAAAAACAACCTCTCCACGCCAAATTGACTCAATGTATTCCCAAGCAATCCGCGTTGCCGAGCGGGTCTTTGACCAGAAAGGCGTCGATCGAATAGAGCAAACATTTAATATTCCCAACAGCTAGTTTCGCGTGGATTTCATTTCAGTTTTTCGAAAGGCCGTAGGGTGGATTAGCGACGCGTAATCTGCCTCCTTTCGACAATCGCATTGCCTCTGCGGCGGGTTAGGCCCTCGACTAATGCGCCCTACATGCTGGCTAGAAACATAGAGCGGCCGCACGGAGGTTTCTAAGTTTCTCCAATTGAGTATCAATCTCAGCAAGCTGCGATTTTAAAACCTTCGCAATAGGGCCGGTGCCAGGCAGAGAGCCACGAAGACCACTTACTTCGGCAGCAATTTCGATTTTGAGTGTGTTCCGTGCTTGTTCTAACCGACTCAAATTACCCAGTATTTGAGCGCAGTTTTCCTTCATTGCCGCTGGTGGCTTCAGATCGAGTAGGTTGCGCGATTCCTCTGCTACAGTTATCGCCTCATACTGAGGCCAGAGCTCTTTCAGAACCTTGAATGTTATAGCGCGTTGTGCAGGGCTGTTGATAGTAACCGCGCGCTCCAAAGCCGCGCTGATTTGTTGCTTTTCATTCAATAGGCGAGAAGCTTCCATCTGTTCGATCTGCGGACGTTGAAACAGGTAAAGTACAGCAACGCCCACGGCGGCAATGGTCAAAGGGTTCAATAACTGCGCAACGAAGGTGAGCTTTACAAAAAGCGTGTCTGTCCGGATCTTCTTAATCTCTAATTGCTCTTTGAGCTTTGCTGAAGAGGTTTGCCGCTGTGTCGTCATTTTGGCGTCCCGCAATATGCGACCCTCGTTGGCATATTCGCAGCAGTGATGATCTTGCAGCCCGTAGGGCGGATTAGCGAAGCGTAATCCGCCATTTTCCTTTCGACAACCGCCCGCCTCGACACGGCGGGTTACGCCTTGTCCCGCTTGCGCGGGAGCAAGGCTAACCCGCCCTACAACGCCTCGCCGAATTCGCCGGTCGCGGCCACATCGCCCGCCCAATCCACCGGGAAAATCCCGCCGCGCACGTCGCGGTGAAACGACGAATGGGGCCAATCGCGCACGCGCGTGACAAGCCCGTAGGGCGGATTAGCGAAGCGTAATCCGCCATTTTCCCTGCACAACAGACACCCATCGGCGGCGGGTTACGGCTTCGCCTAACCCGCCCTTGTAATAGCAAAACCGATTATCGTCGGCATGTTCCGAGAGGGGCGTTAGCTGCCCCGTAGCGTGATCGTCGTCAGCACCTTCATCGGACCCGGATGGTCGCCGGAACAACTTGGTTCGCTTCACTAGGCAGGGTCGACGAAGATGATGCAGCCCGTAGGATGGGTTGAGCCCTTGGTAAAACCATCGCTTTTGTCATGGCGGATTGATGCGTTTCGCTTCGCTCGACCCATTTATTACGTGCTGTGTTTGACCGCCTGCAGACCCGCATCCTAATAGCACATTAGGTACGGCTGACCGTACTGATTGACCGCCCCGCTGGCATAGCAGCGCCGGATATGAAATATGTTATTATTGGGCGACAGCGGTCCCTGATAAATTGGCGGCAGCCTTTGAACATAATAAGGTCGCTGTTGCGGAACCGGACCATAATAAAAATTCGTACGCGGCCCACAATAATAGCCCGGACGACACTGTGCGTGAGCGGGCACTTGTCCGAGGACGAGCAATCCCAGCGCAAGAGCTACCGTAACGCCACCCGTTTTCAATAGCGATTGTATCGTTTCTCTCCTGTGGTCCCCACGAGGCCTGCGGATAGCTCAAGGCCCGATGCTTCACTTAAAGCATCTCTATGCCTCGCATCTTCCGCGCGATAGGCGACGAACTAAGTAGCAAATGCAACCACAGCGATACTATCTTTGTCAATGCCTATGAGGGGTTTACATGCCGCGGCGACGCGTAGAATTACGAGAATTACGGAGAATTACGGAATTACGGTGACAGTGCACTTAATTGACTCCACCGTCAATCCGCGCCATCATACACTGCATGGCCCGTCTCGCCCGCGTTGTCGTTCCCGGTCATCCGCACCACGTCACCCAGCGCGGCAACGGCCGCGCGCGCACTTTCTTTGCCGATGACGACTATGCGCTCTACCGCGACCTGCTCACCGAGCACTGCCGCGCCGCCGATGTCGCGGTGTGGGCCTGGTGCTTGATGCCCAACCATGTGCATCTCATCCTGGTGCCGTCCGATAGCGATGGCCTGCGCCGGGCGCTTTCGGCCGTGCACCGCCGCTACGCCGGCATCATCCACGCGCGGCGCCGGCGCACCGGTCATTTCTGGCAGGGCCGCTTCGGCGCCGTGGTCATGGACGAGGCACATCTCGCCGCCGCGTTGCGTTATGTGTCGCTCAATCCGGTGCGCGCGCGGCTCACCAAGCGCGCGCGGGACTGGCGCTGGGCGAGCACCCGCGCGCATCTCACCGGTAAGAGCGATGGCGTGACCGCGCTGGCGCCGATCCGCGCGCGCTTTCCGCGCTTCGCCGATCTGCTCGATGACGAGCCCGAGCCCGACCTGTTCGATCGCCTGCGCGCGGCCGAAAGCATCGGCCGCCCGCTCGGTGACGAGCGCTTCCTCGCGCGCATCGAGCGGCTGACACGGCGCCGGCTCCGGCCGGGCAAGCGCGGGCCGAAGCCGAAGGCGCGGGCGGATGAGGTGCAGGGCCAGCTATTGAGTGCACTGTCACCGTAATTAGTAATTATGTCACCGTAATTAGTCACCGTAATTAGTGAGTCGAATCACCCCTTGACATTTATTCCTATAGGATTATCTTCCACGCCGTCTCCTCCGCTGGAGGGCGCTCTCATGAGGCGTCGTGCGGGCGGGAGGAGATGCGGCGCCCGCGGGCGGGAGACGAACGCTCCTCCCGCTCCCGGGCGGCGCCGGGCACCGCCCGGGGGCAATACGACCCCCCGCGAGGAGCTCGCTGACGGAAGATCGGCTCGGCCGGCCGGGGCGTCAAATCCCTGGCACGCTAAGAGCCAGAGCCGAAAGCGCGGCCCGGCGCCGAAGGAGAACGCCGCCATGGAGCGCCGAGAGGCGCCCGCGTCTTCCGGCAACGGAAGCGCGGAGTTAATACCGGTGCGCCGCTTGGCGCTCCATCCCCTCGTTTTGCGAGGGGCGATAAGGGACGACGGCCCACCCGGGGCCGCAAACAATACGGGCGGCGGAGCGTTGGCTGCTCGGCAAGCGGGGAGAAGAAGCCTGATTTGTCGCCACGGGTGCCGGCGCGCTAAAACGCCGGGCATGTACGCGCAATTCACTTGGACCGCCATCGCCAGAGAGCGCAACAGCATCCTGCGACAATACGAGCCGCTGCAGCCGTTTCTCTTCTATGAATTCGCCAAACACCTGAACGTCGAAACATTCTTCGACATCGGCGCCAATATCGGCGCTTACAGCCTATTCGTTGCTTCGCTGCCGGGCGTCAAAAGCGTGCACGCCTTCGAGCCCAGCCCGGAAACCGCCAAGGAACTGGCGAGGAACATTGCCCTGAACGAGCCCGGCAAAAAGATAACCGTCCACGACAAGGCGGTTTCGAGCCGGGCGGGCGAGGTCGGCTTCGGCATCGCCGGCGATTATTCCGGCGCAAACAGCATCGTCGGCACCTCGATCCATGCCCCGGAAACGCTCGCCCAACGAATAACGGTCGAAGCCGTCGCGCTCGACGATCTATTTCACGACAGCGCGAAAGTCATTGCCCTGAAGATCGATGTGGAAGGCCACGAGAAGGATGTGCTGGGCGGCGCGCGCGCGCTTCTCACCGGCAACAAGGCGATCGTGCAGGTGGAAGACTACGCGAGCGCGAACGGCGAGCTGGAGAGCCTGCTGCAGAGCTTCGGATATGAAAAAATCCTCACCATTGGCCCGGAGTGCTATTTCACCAATCTGCGCGAACAGCTCGCCGATGAAACGATCCGGCGCATCCTCGAGAACGCCGCCCGCGCGCTGATCGAAGCCAATTTGGCAACCGAGAGATCGGCTGCAGCGGACAGTCCGATAGAGATCAGGCTCTTGCCGGGCGTCAGCGTGCAAATCTCGGGACGGCTGGCGAAATTCGCCCGCGCGGCAAAGAGGCGATTAGGCAAGCGCCGTTTGGATTTCCGCTAGCCCGCGCAGAAACTTGTCCGGATGCGCGCGGCGCTAATCGATCCGCTTCGCGCCCGGCCGGTGAAGCGGCTATCGTCGCGCGGCGAAAGGCAAACGAGGGTACGCGGCATGCGCGCAACAGATTTCGAGGAGCGGCAAGCGCGCCGCCTGGCGCTGGTCGAGGAGCACGTCGGCTACGAGAACCGGCACGACCTCGAGGCCATCATGACGACCTTCGGCGCCGCGGCGCGCTACGACGACGAGCCCAACGACGCCCACTACATCGGCTGCGACGGCGTGCGCGCGTTCTACACCGATCTGTTGCGCGCCATGCCGGACCTGCGGATCGACGTCGAGCGCCGCCACGCCAGCACCGAGGCGGTCATTCTCGAAGTCGTCATTCGCGGGCATCACCTCGGTCCCTGGCGCGGCCTGCCGGCGACCGGCCGGCGCGTCGAATTTCCGCTGTGCGGCATCTACACCTTCGACGACAAAGACCGGCTGGCGGGCGAGAAGATCTATTATGACCGCGGCTCGGTGCTGCGCCAGCTCGGCGTCTTTCATGAGCCGGAAAGTTTGCCCGGGCGGCTCGATGCCGTGCTGATGCATCCGCTCACCATGGCGCGGCTGCTCGGGCGGATGATTTGGCGGTCGCCTACCTGACCGAAATGCTCAATCCGCTCACATCGGCATTGATCTGCAGTCCGACCTGCCGGCCGGTCAGCCGCAACACGGCGCCCTTCTCGTTCTGCAGCACGATCACCTGCGCCCCGACGCCGACCGCGCCGCCGCCGCCCACCGCGCCATAGACGCCGGCGACGTCGTAGGGGCTGCGGATATGACTGACGGTCCCGTGGAAGAGCGTCTGCGAGGCGCCGAACACAAAGCCCGCGCTCAAGCCGCCGATCGAGATCGGATAGCGCCGTCCGTGGAAGAACAGCATGCCGCTGCCGCCCGAGGCGCCGATCACCCAGCCGGCCTTGACCACCGAAAACTGGATGTGCCCGCTGGCCGCCTGCGCAGCCGAGCCAAGACCGAAGGCGGCGGTCAGCGCGATCAGGGCAACGCGAATCGGCTTTATGAATCGCATGGTGTTTCCTTCCCTAAGGTTTGAATGTTGTCGAACGCGTACTATTTGCCGGCTGCCTTGCGCAGCGCGACATTGATGCGCTCCTGCCAGCCGGGACCGTCTGCCTGGAAAAAGTCGAGCACGTCGCGGTCGATGCGCAGCGACACCATCTCCTTGGCGCCGGGGAGCGACGGCGCCTTGGCCGGCGCTTCCGCCGGCTTGGCGGTGACGGCCTTGAAGGCCTTCTCGGCGATGGAGCGCGAATCGGGCGGCGGGCGGCGGTTCATGCCCGGGTTATAGCAAACTTGGCCTTCCGGCTCTATCGGCCGATGCCGCCGGCCGGCCTCACGGATTAAGCGTAACGCCCGCCAAAATCTCGCCGATAAAGCCTGCCGCGCGGTGAAACGCCTGGTCGCTGTCGCCGCGAAAGGTGAAGGTGCGGCTGAGCAGCGATTGCCGCTGCCGCAGATCGACGACCTGCACGTCGCCCCACTGCACCAGCGTGCTCATCTTGTGTATCCCGCCATAGACCAGCAGCCGCGCGCCAGCCCGCCGCGCTGCCGCGATCAGCCCGTCTGCACCCAGGCTCGTGGTGGAGCACAGCGGCTTCGCGCAGTCGAGCGGAACGAGCCGGTACTTGACCTGCCTGGCCAACTCCTCGCGCAGCCGGCGACCGAAGGCCGCGACCCGCGCGGCGTGTTGCGCGGTCTGATCTTTGGCCTCGCCTGAGGTGTCGCGGTAGTCGAAGTCGGCAACCGCGACGGCGATCGCGTCCTGCGCGACCGCCGGTAGAAAGGCGGGCGCAAACGCCCCGGCCAGCAGAATCAACAACGTCGCGCGGCGGGACGCTGCCCCCAAAATCAAGCGCAGCCGCGTGGGCGCCAAGTTGGGAGGATGCTTGGACCTGCAGACTTTCGCCTCAACCATCTTGTGCAACTTTCCGGATCAACGGCAGAATGAGGTCAGGGTCATCATGGCGAATGACTCGGCAAAAACGGGGGAGACGTCAAAATGTGCGTGCTATGCGCTCAAGGAAAACCACAGAACCATTTTGCCTCGCGGCGCAATTTTCTCAAAGGCGCGGCGGCAACCGGCATCGCCGCTTCAGGTCTTAGTCTGTTCGCGCCGCGCCCTGCCGAAGCGCAGATCGGGCTTCCGCCGCCGTTCACCGGCTTGCCGGGCCGGCGCTATATCATTCGCGGCGGCGCCGTGATGTCAATCGATTCGCATGTCGGCGACTTCCCGCAAGCCGACGTGCTGGTCGAGGGCAAGAAGATTCTTGCCGTGGGGCCGAACCTGCATGCTCCGGGGGCCGAGGTGATCGACGCGCGCGGCCGCATCGTAATGCCCGGCTTCATCGACACCCATCACCATCAGTTCGAGACGGCGCTGCGCAGCTTTCTCGCCGACGGCGTGCTCATCAACGACGGTTCGGGGTCGGTGAGCGGCAGCACGACCTATTACGAATACATTCTGTTGACGTTTGCGCCGGTCTACCGGCCGCAGGACGTCTACATCAACGAGTTGTTCGCCGGCTTGAGCCAACTCGACGACGGCGTCACCACGGTGCACGACGTTTCGCAAATCCATCACACGCCGCAGCACTCCGACGCCGCCATCAAGGCGTTGTTCGACACCGGCCGGCGCGCCGCTTTCGGCTATTTCGAGGGTGCCGGCGAAGGAGTTGTCATCAACAACCCTAATTACAAATATCCGCAGGACGCCACGCGCATCAAAACCCAGTGGTTCTCGTCGAACGACCAACTCGTGCACATGATCATGGGCGGCGAGGTCTATCTGGGCGATGCCACCACGCAGCAATCCTGGACGATCGGCCGCCAGCTCGGCCTGCAGATCGCTGCGCACATCCTGTCGCCGTTCAGCATCACCCCGACATTCGACCGTCTTACCAACGGCACCTTCCCAGGCGGTATCCAGATCGGCTCCGACAATCTGTTCATCCACATGACCGGCCAGTCCGCTCCGGCGTGGCAAAAGGTGAAGAATGTTGGCGCACAAGTCTCGATCGCCTTCCCCATCGAAATGAATATGCGTCACGGCATCCCGCCGATCATCAAGATGCAAGAGCTTGGCATGGAGCCGTCGCTCTCGGTCGACGTCGAATGCACGATGACGGCCGACTTCTTCACCCAGATGCGCGTAGCCATGAACTTGCAGCGCATGGTGGCGAACCAGCTGATTTTGGAACAGAACACGACGACAAAGATCGAAACGGCGAAAGACAGTTTCTATCCGCCCAACCAGTGGCCGACTCCAACATCACAGCCTTCCTTGCTCACCACCCGCGACGTGCTGCGCTTCGCCACCATCAACGGCGCCAAGGCGCTGCGGCTCGATCATAAAGTCGGCTCGCTCACCCCGGGCAAGGAAGCCGATATCATCATCCTCGATGCCACCCGCATCAACGTGGCGCCGCTCAATCAGGTGCCCGGCGCGGTCGTCTCGCTGATGGATCGCACCAATGTCGAGACGGTGATCGTCGCGGGCAAGATACGCAAATGGAAGGGTCAACTGCTCGGCTTCGATTTAAACCACTTGCGCAGCCAGCTCGAAGCCTCGCGCGACTACATCTTCAATGCGGCGAACATCCCGGCGGATCGACGAGGTCTGTTCAGCGTTCAGTAAGCGAATTCCGGCAGCGGCGGCGCGGGGCGGTCGAAGCCGCCCCGCGTCGCGTTTTCGTTATCGCTTGTACAGCCCCATGATCTCCGCCTTGGCCAGCGTGTTGAAATGCAGGTTGAAGCCGACCACAGCCGGTGAAGTGTCGGCAGTCACGTTGAGCTTGTCGACGCCGACGGCGAAAACCGTGAACAGATAGCGGTGCGGATGATCGCCCTCGGGCGGACAGGGGCCAAGATAGCCGCTCAGCCCCAATTCGGTGCGGGTCATGAGGGCGCCTGCCGGCAATTTGCCGCTCATCGGGTTGCCGGCGTCAAGCGCAAGCTCGCTCACATTCGCCGGAATGTTGACCACCACCCAATGCCAGAAGCCCGAGCCGGTCGGCGCGTCAGGATCGTAGCAGGTGATCGCGAAGCTCTTGGTGCCCGCAGGCGCGCCGGACCATCGCAAGTGCGGCGACTTGTTGCCGCCGGCACAGCCGAAGCCGAAGTTTTCCGACAGCACGTGCTCCCTGGAGAGATAATCGCCGTCGTTGAAGTTGTCGCTGACAAGCGTGAACGTCATCTGCCGTCTCCTCTACTAACGAACGCGCAAAGCGTAGTCCGCTGCGGGTAAATCGCAAGAACCAGGAAACATCGATCGGTTCGGCGGCGGCCCGAAAAAAACGCGGTGCTTATGTTTGGACATTCGACGCCCCGCATGCGTTAATCCTCAGGGCAGGTCTGCCAGACTCGCACGGTGGATCGAGACAATGGGCGACACTGACCGGCGGCACGAGCCGAGCAAGTCCAAAAGCGCCTTCCGCGCATTTCTGGAGGTTTGCCGCAAATTCCAGGAGTTGGCCGCGAGCGACGAGTCCGGATTCGTGCCGGCGTGGGGCGGTCCTGTGAGCCTGCTCAAGGCGTTAGTGAGACGGCCGTTTCATGTTTATTATACGCTCATTCGCGAAGGCTATCGCTCGCAAACGGCCGTCGGCGTCTTGGTGCCGTATTTCCCGGTCGAAGCCATGATCGCGTATCTTTCCCGCTTCACCGAATCCGAACTCAAAAGCATCAAGACGCTGTCGGAAATCGAGCTGCGTCGCCTGAAAAACACAGTGACGGACAACCCCATACTGAAGGTTTCCGTTCCGATCGGATCGGCCTATGCGCTGCTCGAAGCGAGCAACAAGCTGGCCAATGTTCATGACCCCGATCTCGATTCTCTCAGGGCCATGTTTGAAAGGCCTGACGTGCAATCCTTCATCGCATCGCTGCTGTTCATCTTCATCGGCGGACTGGCAATTGTGGCCTTTCAATATGCGTTCTTTATTCTGCCCACCATCGGCCGCGCGCAAATTCTCGACGACCTGTTGCAGATCGCTTTGGAAGAAAAGCGCTTTGGCGCAACGCCGACAGCCGATGACGCCGCATTTCCCGAGTGAGGCTCATTGTCAGCCCACACTAAGCGTTTAGCCGTTCCGGCTCGGCTCGGCCGATCTCCGCGAGCAGCGCCTTGCGGAACTCGTAAAAATCCACCTCGACGGCGTGACGGCGCGAGCGCTGGAATTGCCAATCACGTTGCTTGATTTCGCGCGCAACGCGCGCGGCGAGACCGGGCGGGCGCGGCAGTCGTCCGGTAAGCTGCAGCGCCGCGATGCGCGCCTGATGGTCGGCGAGATTCCAGATGCAGCCGATCGGCTGAAACAGCCCGATGAAATATAGATTGTCGATTTCGGCCGGTATCATGCGCAGGTAGAGCGGCGGCGGCTCGAGCCCGGTCCATTCGCTGAACGGCTCCTGCAGAAACGGAAACGATATCCGATACCCGGTTGCGGCGATGATGACGTCGAAGCTTTCTTCGCGTCCATCGGCAAAGCGTACCGTGCGGCCGGTAATCCGCGTGATGGCAGGCCGGGGGTGAATCTTGCCATGACGGAGCGCGTCAAGAAAATCCGAGCTCAGCGTCGGGTGCACCTCCAAGAGGCGGCCTTCCGGCTTGGGCAGGCCGTATTTCGACACCCGGCCAACCGCAAGGCGCACCAGCCATCCGGCAAGCTTCTGCCGCATCGTTTTCGGCAAATGCCTCATTCGCCAGAGTGCGGCATCGGCGGGCATGCCGTAGAGCAGCTTCGGCAAGAAATGATAGCCGCGCCGCAGGCTGATCGCCGTGAAGGCGGACACGCGCGCCGTCTCGACGGCAACGTCGCAAGCCGAATTGCCGCCGCCGATCACCAGCACGCGCTTGCCTCGGAACGGCTCGGCGCGCTTGAAGTCATGGGAATGCAAGAATTCGCCGTCGAAGCGCCCTGGCAGCTCCGGCACCACCGGATCGGAGTGATGCCCGGTGCAGACGAAAAGCACATCGACCATATCCTGCTTGATTTCTCCCCCCTCGGTCAGGGTCAGCCGCCATCGTCCGTCGGGCTCGCGCCGCGCCCGCTCGAGCCGGCTTGCAAACCGGATGTGCGGCATTACGCCGAAGCGTTCCGCATAGCTCTTGAAGTAGTCGAGCATCTGCCGGTGCGAGGGAAAATCGGGATAATCGTCCGGCATCGGGAAGTCCTCGAACGAGGACAGCCGCTTCGATGAAATGATGTGGGTTGTCTCGTAGACGCTCGAATGCGACGGCTGCTCGCGAAAGACCCAATTGCCGCCGATCGCATCGGTCGCCTCATAGCAGACGACATCGGTAAGACCGGCAGCGAGCAGGTTCTTGAGCGTGGTCAGTCCGGACGGTCCCGCCCCGATCACGGCGACCCGCATCGGCGGCTCGCGGACGGTCAATTTTGCCTGTTGTGCCGTCATCGCTTGAATTCTCTTGCGCCGGCAAATATTCCGCTCATTCCTGCGCAAGCGTGGAATTCAGGACCAAATGTCAACTCTTCTGATTGAGGGCCTGCAGCTCTTTCACGTAGAGCGGCGCCACCTGCGCGCTGAGCGGCGGCACCTTCAGCCCGACCAGCTCGGCGATTTGGCCGGCAAAATAGTTGCAGTTCACGGTGTAGAGGTTCCACGAGTTCTGGTGCGAGCGCGTCTGATAGACAAAATTCTCGATCTTCTCGTACTGGGCGGCGTCGATCGGTTGGCGGTAGACGGCGAGCGTGTCGTACTCGCTGTCGCCCCACACCGGCTTCGTGGTCGCCGGCACCATCACCGGCAATGAGCCGGCGGCGAGTCCAAGATAGCCGCCGCGCGGATAGAGCGCGACGAAATGCTGGTCGAGCGGCTTGCCGGAGGCATCGAGGCGTCCGTAGACGACATAGGTGTGGCCGTAGAGCGCAAGCCAGCGCGAGCGGAACTCCACGTAATAGCGGCCGCGCGGGTCGACCGGCTGAGGCGGCCCGGTATCGACGATGAAGCCGTCGATGATCTGCGTGCGGGTGCTCGCCGGCGTGACGGCGGCGGCGACATGCGCCGGCGCTGACGGCGCGGCCGCGTCGTAGCTCGTCGCCGTCGTGGCGGCGGGCGTGCAGCCGCCGAGCGCCAGCATAGCGAAAGCCGCAGTCGGCCCGGTTAGAAAATAACGGTTAATTGGCATGCTTTCTTGTAGCTCGCGCGCGTTTGCCAGACTAACCGAACCGCTTCCTGGGGCACAAGCCGCACCGGCTCGCTGACTGAGAGCGCTGCGTTACAAGGTTGCGCAACCGCCGGCAAGAACGATAAGTTTCGTCTTTAGATCATGGGAGGGAGGGACGAGTGATGTACCGCAGCCTTAGCCTTTGCGCAGCCGGCGTTCTGATCGTGGCCGGCCTTTCCGTCGCGAGCCCGGCACAGGCAGCTTTTAGAGTGATCAAATGGCCGGTCACCAGCTTCTGTCAGATCTGGAATTTCAGCCTGCCGGACCGTCCGATCCCGCCCAACTATAGGATCATATCGCCGCCGCTGCATAGCTTCGGCACCGCCCTGCGCGTCAAAGAGCATCTCATTCACAGACGCGTTTGCCTCTTCTGAAGCGAGCCGAGTTCGGGCACCTTGAGCTGGCGCCTTGAGTGCCCGGTGAGATACGCGCCATCGTTCGTGCCCTTGGGCTATTCATGACGCTCACCACGCTCCCGCTTGCGGCCCAAGCCGCGGAAAAACCGCGCTGCGAGTCCGTCGAGAGCATCGGTGTCGCCACTATGACGGCGGATGGAGTCATCACCCTGCGCATACGTTCGCTGCCGCCGGGGCCGATCGCCGAGGGCGTGTTTAGCTACCGGCCCGGCGATCCACAGTACGACGAGATCAAGAGGCATCTCGGCGGCGTCGTGCCTGGTCAGACAAAGTCTGTTCCGCCGTGGTGCTGAAAATGCACTGCCGCGCAGTGCGATCGGCGGGCTCGCGCAGTAGCTGCCTCCGCACGATGCAAACGGCGGCGCGGTGAGGATGCCGGCTGGATTTCTAGTGCAACCATCCCGCTTTGCGGTACGTATATAGGCGTCCCTTTTACCGATGGAGCACGCCGATGTCCGCTGTCACCTATGAGATCGTCAAGCACGACGAGGGCTGGGCTTACATGGTCGACGGTGTGTTCTCGGAGCCCTTCTCCACCCATGCCGCCGCGCTGGCCGCCGCCCAGGCAGCGGCCGCCGAGCAGCGCGTACCCGGCGCCACCACGGTGATCCAATACGAGACCGCCGACGGCAAGTGGCACACCGAAACCGCCCGCGGCAGCGACCGCCCGGTCACGGAAGTCAAGGACAGCAAGGATTAGCGCCGGCCACCAATGAAAGCCGGACCGGCGCTCATCGGGGGCCTGCTCGCGTTCAATGGCGGCTTCGTCGACGCCGCCGGCTTCCTCGGGCTGCAGGGCCTGTTCGCCGCGCATGTTACCGGCAATCTCGCCACGCTCTGCGCCGCACTGGTGCTCGGACGTCATGGCGTCGTCAGCAAGATTCTGGCGGTGCCGGAATTCATTGCCGTGGTGGTGGTCACGCAATTCGTCGGCACTGTGCTCGACGCGCACGCGCTCCCGGGCCGCCGCATCTTGCTCGCAGCCGAGTTGGCGTTGCTCGCGGCGTTCTTTGCGCTCGCCGTCGGCTTCGGGCCCGTTCGCCGATGCCGACAGCCCCGACGCGCTGCTCACGGGCTTTGCCGCCATCGCCGCCATGGCAATGCAGAACGCCACGCAGCGCGCTTATTTGCCGATGATTCCGCCCACCACCTTCATGACTGGCAACGTCACGCAGGCTTCGATCGACGCCGTCGATCTGATGACCCGCTCAGCCGAGCAAAAGGCCAAGGTGCGTACACGCTTCGCCCGCATTGCGCTCAACGTCGTCTGCTTTGCGGCCGGCTGCGCGGTAGCGGCACTGCTCTATTGGCGCGTCGGCTTCTGGTCGCTGGCGCTGGCGCTTGCGATCGCCTGCGTCGCCATCGTGCTGCGGGCGCGCGCCTGATTGAATTTCGCACAAATCGTGCGCATCCAACGACGCCGCAATGAGCTTCCTACATTTTACTTGCCCGCCGCCAATGGATGCGGAACGAATTGCCCTGCGCGTCCTTGGGCGCGGTCAGCGTCAGGTCATCGCCCGCCAGCGTGATATGGCGCACCTGCGTGTCGCCGACCCGGTTGGGATTGATCGCGCTGAAGATAATGTGGCGCACGTCGTCGCCGCTGACCTCGAAACGCCCGGCATAAGCGACGACGCCGATCGCCGCCTGCGCGCGCTCTTCCGGGGTGGTGGCGTCGAGATCCATGCGCGCCACGGTTTCCTCTACTTTCTTCCGCCCGATCGGCGTATTGACCACCGCCATGTATCCGTCGGCCGTGTACATGATTTGCGATGCGCGCGGCACGTCGGCTTTGATGCTGCCGTCGGCGCGCACGATCTCGCGGCCGCGCTCGCGCCACACGCCGACCAGGTCATCGTTGGTCATTCTCTCCTCCCTGCATGCCAGATCATTGACGTTATCGGGACGCGCGGGCGCGCAAAAGGCCAAACCAGTTGCCCGTTTCACGTGCAAGCGGCAGAATACCGGTTGGGGGGTGGAGCGTGGCTCTTGTTCGGCTTGCGGAATGGCTTAAGCGCCTGGTCTGGCTGGCGGCCATTAGCCTGCTGCTTGCCGCCTGCGCCGGGCGCGATCCTTACGTCAGCGCAAGCGTCAATGCTGCGACCGCCGGCAATTGGCGCATCGAGCGCCAGCTCGACCGCATTACCGGCGCGCCGATATCGAGCGCCTTCCTGGTTACGCGCAGCGTTTCCAATTCCGCCATCCTGTTTCCGAAACCGGCCGAGCTGCAGCTCATGTGCTTCAAGCAGCAGCCGGCGGTGCGCATCGCGTTCACCTTCAAGGTCGGCTCTACTAAGACCGCCGAACTCGGCTATCGCTTCGACGATCGGCCCGGGCATGAGCCGCCGGTGCGCTTCGTCGAGGACTACAAGACTATCGTGATTGAGGACAAGGCGGCGGTGACGCAGTTCGTCGACGAATTGGCGACGGCGAATGCACTCTATGTGCGCATTCGTTCGTTCGACGCCGGGCGCAGCAGCGCGGAATTTCATGTCGACGGCGCGCCGGCGGCGATCGCGGCCGGTTTTGCCGCCTGCCCGTTCACGCCCGCCACGCGTGCGAGCGCGCAGACGCCGGCCGCCCGCATCACCGGGAAGCGTTGAGCGGGACGGTTACCAGAGATTGTAGGATGTCCATTTGGCCTCCGGTATTTCCGAGCCGACCCGATAGTCGAACGACAGCACCTTCATGTGGTCGGGCGTGCCGGTGCAGGTATAGCTGAGCTCGTACCATTTGCCGTGGCTGCGGAAGGCGGCACCCTTCGCTGCGACCGTGTCCTTGGCGACGACGGTGCTCGCCCGCGCATCGCCGACCGCGCGATCCGGCCGGAATGCGTGATTGGCCTGACCGATTTTCTTCATCGCGGTATAATCGCAGAGCTGAACCAGCCGCTCGATCGGCGAAAGCTTCTCAAGCGAATGCTCGAAGCGCTCGGCGCGGGTGCTGGCGGCGGCCTGCGTCGTGATGATAATAACCAAACCGATCGCCAGTCCGAATTTCCGCATGCGCTGATCCTTCCCTTCTTCATCTAATGCGCGGTCGAACGCTGATTTTCATGTCGCTGCCGATAGGGCAAGCGAGCGAGCCCGTTTTCCCGGATAAGGTTAAATCCGCGGAGAGAGATCGCCGCGTCTTCTTCAGGTGTATTTGGGATCGCGGTCGAGCAGTTCGATCGAAATGCCCTGTGGACCGCGCAAGAAACAAATTTTGATGCCGGGCCGCGGGCTATGCGGCTCCTTGGTAAATTGCGCGCCTTTCCGCTTCAGCTCGGCCGCCAAGGCGTCGATGCCGGAGACCGCCAGCCCGAAATGGTCCAGCCCCTGGTAGGGCGTGGTCGGCGGCGCATTAACGCCGTCGCCGGCAGTGACGGGCGCGAGGAAGACATTGGCGCCGCCGAGCTTGAGATCGATGCGCGGCTTGCCCTGCTGCGTGCTGCGCAACACCTCGGCGCCCAGCATGCGCTCGAACCATTGCGCGGTCGCCTCCGGATCGGGTGTGCGCAGGTGAATGTGATCCCAGGTAACTTGCGGCATAAACGCTCCCGGCTGCAATCTCGTTTCTTCTCTCTACCGCGCATAAGATGCAGGGCCGGGCCGATCAACGTCAACACGCTTTTCGCGCGCGGCGAACGGCCGCCGCATGACCGCCATGTGACAAGGGCGCCCCCCTGCCCGTTACCCACAAGTGCCCACAGGATGCGCATTTTCGCTGCCATGCACGGTCACAATTTTGCTACACCAGTCGGCAGAACGGGCCGAGAATCACATGGCGCGAGAGCCGATTTACGCGGCCGGAGGCATCGTGTTGCGCAGCGTTCGCGCGCGGCCGCGCATCGCCGTGGTCCGTCGCAGCAAGGATGACCGCTGGGTGCTGCCGCGCGGCAAGATCAAGCGCGACGAAAATCCCCGCGCCGGCGCCAAACGCGAGGCGCTGGAAGAGACCGGCCATCGCGTCAAGGTGCAGGAGTTTCTCGGCGCCATCACCTACCTGACGCGCGGCCGACCGAAAGTGGTGCAGTTCTGGCGCATGAAGGCGGCCAAGAATCCGAGCCGCGATTTGACCGCCGATATCGTCGAGGTCAAATGGCTGCCGTTGCCGGCGGCGATCCGGCGCCTGAGTTTCCCGTTGGAGAAATTGTTTCTGCGTCAAGTTGGGCCGCGCATCCTCAAGCGGCGCCGCAAGGCGGCGCGCCGCAAAGCCGCGCGGCGCAGCCGCGTCCACAGGAAACTGGCCGTCACCGCACGCAAAGGCAAGCGTGTCAAAGCGCGGACGTATCATGAGCGGCGCGCCTCCTTGGGCAGGAAGTTGAGCGCGCGGCGCGCGCACAAAAAGCGCAAATCGTCGACGCCGGTGCAACGTTCGCGCGCGCAACGCGGCAATATCGTAAGTCGCATGCTCGCCCAGTTGTAGCGGACCTCGCTCGAGGAAAATTCAGCGGCGGGCCCTGGCATAGGGTAGCCGCCGCAATCGCGCCATAAGTCCTTCCAAAATTGACCATGAGTCTCTCCGAAATTTAATGCGCGCGGTCCCATTCCGGGCCATTTGCGATGGCGACATTCAGTGACCGTTCACCCGGGAAAGTGGAACTTCGCGTCGAAAGTGGCACTTCCAGGCTCCATCGAAAGCGCAGGAAAGTGTCGGAAGCCCCGTTAAATCGGTTATGGCCCCATCGAATGAGAGGTTCGCCATGAAGAAGACTCTGACAGCAATCGCGACCGCCGCGACTCTTGCCGTCGCTGCTGTTGCCGCCCCGCAACCGGCGCAAGCGCGCTGCTTCGGCTGCTGGCTCGGTGCCGGCGTCATCGGCGGACTTGCCGCCGGCGCTATCATCGGCTCGGCTGCCCGGCCCTATTATTATGCCCCGGGTTACTATTACCCCGGCTACGCCTATGGACCCGCCCCGGTCTACTATGGCGGGCCCGAATGTTATTGGACGCATACGCGCTACTGGAACGGCTATCGCTGGCACTGGCGGCGCGTGCAGGTCTGCGACTAAGCGGCCGCCAAGCTAATCAAAAACTGACTTGAAAAAGCCCGGATTCGTCCGCGTCTCCGGGCTTTACTCATGTCTTGGCGCCTCACCGTTGGCAATTTTCCCCAACTTGGCAACCATTCTTTTACCTGTCGGGGAGAGGCTGAAGGCCGCACACGTGGTCGGCATTGCCCGACCTGGACCGTAAGGGAATCCAAATGAAGAAGACAATTCTTGCGATCGCGGCAGTCGCGACCATCGCCGCAGGGACGATGAGCGCCCCGCCACCGGCCGACGCCCGTTGTTTCGGCTGCGTGCTTGGGCTTGGCGTCGTAGCCGGCGCCGTTGCCGGCGCCGCCATCGCCAGCAGCGGGCCGCGCTATTACGGTCCCCCGCCCGGCTATGTCGTCTACGAAGGCTACGATGCGCCCTATCCGGTCGCCTGTCCCGGGGGCTACTGGGCCCGCCGGCCGCTGCATGACGGCTGGGGTAATTTCGTCGGCTGGAGCCGTCCGCGCTTCGTCTGCCCGTAAGCCTGCCGCTGCCAACTTGCTGAAGAACACGCGCCCGGCCGAAAGGCCGGGCGTTCATACGTCATCGGCTCGGGCTCAGCGGCGCATGTGCGCGAGCACCGCGGCGGTCGGCCAGCAATCGACTTTAAGCCCGTGCGCCTTTTGATAGAAGCCGAGCGCCGCGCGGGTAAGCATGCCCGCTTTGCCGTCGATCTTGTCCTTATATAGCCCAAGTTCGGTAAGCCGGCGCTGCATCAGTTCGACTTCCTTGGTCTTGAGCTGCGCGTTCTTGCTCCACGGCGTTTGGAACGGCCGCCCTCCGCCAATCAGATCGCTGAGGTGACCGACGAACAGCACGTACAGATCGGAATAATTGTATTCCTTGATCACATAGTAATTCTTCGGCGTCAGGAAGGCCGGCCCATAGGTGCCTTCCGGCAAGAGCAGCGAGGCCTCGGCCGCGCGCTCCACCGCCGTCAGCTTGCGGTCGTAGGCCGGCAGGTAACCGCGCTTGAGCCATTCGCCGACCGGCCTGATGTGGCTAGGCTCGGCGATGGTGCAGTCGACCGTTTTTGGCGGCTGCACCTCGATCGCCCAGGGCTTGCCGGCCTGCCAGCCCTTGTCGGCAAGCTGCTTGGCCGCCGAGGCGAGCGCGTCCGGCACCGAATGCCAGATGTCGGCGCGTCCGTCGCCGTCGAAATCGACGGCGTATTTGTAGAACTCCGAAGGCAGGAACTGCGTGAGCCCCATGGCGCCGCCCCAGGACGAGCGCAAAATCGAACGCGGCACGCCGTCCTGCAGCATCTTCAGCGCGTACAGGAACTCGTTGCGGAAGAAATCCTTGCGCTTGCCGATGTAGGCCTGCGTCGCCAGCACGCGGATGGCGTCGGCGCCATCTTTTTCGCCGCCGTAATCGGTTTCGCGCGCCCAGATCGCCAGCACGACATTGCCGGGAACGCCGAAAGTTTTTTCGATGCGCGCGAGCGTGTCGCGATAGCGGGCGGCGAGCTTGCGGCCCTGCTCCGCCAGGCGATTGAAGGTCGGCTCGCGCAGATATTGCGCCGGCGTCTGCACGAATTCCGGCTGCTGCGGCTGCCGTTCCGGGCGACCAGGGAGGGAGAGATCGGGCAGACTCAAGTCAGGCTCGAGCCCGCGGACCGCGCTATCGAATGTGGCGCGCGAGACGCCAAGTGCTCGCGCTTCCGGCCAAGTCGCTTGCAGCCATTGCTGGAACGCGGCGTCGGCAAAGGCTGCGCGCGCCGACATCAGCAAAATGAACGCGAGCACAAGTAAAGCCATCCTACGCAAATACAATGCTCCGAGTGGGCTGAAAAGCCGCAGCAACCGCGGCGCTACGTTAGACTTGATTCCGATTGCGCCGGCAACGCAGGATTCGCTTTGTCCAATCGCAATACGGGCGACTTCAATTGCCACCAAAGATCGGCTGCGCGGTTGTCACGAAGCTCATGCGAGCCGAATTGCAGCGCTTCCGGGCGATCTGCGTGCTGCTCGCCATAGGTTCCGAACAGCCGGTCCCAGATCGTGAAGACATTGCCGTAATTGCTGTCCGTTTCCGGCCGATGCGACGAATGGTGGAGCGCGTGAACGCGCGGCGTCACCAGGATCAGGCGCAGCGCGCGATCCGGGCGAGTCGGATATTTGATGTTGGCATGCGAGAACAGCGCAAACATTGCGTCGGCGGTTCCGTAGGCCACAAGCGCCCATGGCAGAAGACCGAAGGCGATCGCGACGACGACATCGACCAGCAGCATCAGAACAAATTCCAGCGGATGGTGACGCAGGCCGGTCGAGAAATCCACGGCAGTATCGAAGTGATGCACCCGGTGAACGCGCCAGAGCCAAGGCGCCTTATGCATCACGACGTGAATGGCATAGCTTGCGAGGCTCTGAATCAAAATCGTGGCGACCGCGGCAGTGAGCCACCAAGACGCATCGAGAAAATTTAGCGCACCAATGCCATGGCGCTGAGCCCATTGCGCCGCCCAGAGCGCGGATACCGGCGCAAGCGGGAGCAAAGCCATGTTGATGAGGCCAAGACCGAAATTCGCCGGCCATCGCTCGCTCCGGCGCGGGTCCTGAAATTGCGGAACGAAGAATTCCAGTCCGGCGAACAAGACCAGCAGCGCCCAATAGGCGCCCGTCACCCAGGGTGAGCCCTGGCTCACCGGGAAGAGCGCTTCCTTGATGGATTGCCAAGTCATTGACAGCAAAACACAAAGATTGGGCACGCCGACTGTTGATATCGCCTCAGATTCTAGCTTGCTTTGTTCGCCAAAAACGTCAAGATTTTACCATTGTGGGCTGGAGGAGAAGACCCCCATGACGTTGTTTCGAGTGGTTGGCTTGGCCGCAATTGGCTTTACCGTGTGCGTTGAGCCGGCATTTGCCGGCGCTGCTCCCGTGCCCGGTCCGATCGCGGGAATTGGTCTGCCGGCGCTCGCCATCATTGGCGGTGCTTATTGGCTCGGGCGAAGGCTGCTCGTTCGAAAGAAATAACCGCTTCGATTTGACTGCCGGCAAACCGCTCAAGTCTTTCAAGCTCAATTCTGCAGTCGACTTGACCTTGCCGGTAGGCGCGGCGTGGGCTTGCTTTGTTCCCAGAAAATGTCAAGATAAATGTGGCGGCGAGAGGAGTAACCTCATGAAGTTGTTCAAAATCGCTTGCTTGGCCGCGATCGGTGTTGCGTTGGCCGAGCCGGCTTTTGCCCAGGCTGCGGTGCCTGGTCCAATCGCCGGAGTAGGTTTGCCGGCGCTCGCGATCATCGGCGGTGCCTATTGGGTCGGCCGGAAGCTGCTCGCACGCCGGAAATAACGGCATTCAGATTGCGATACCTGGCGAGCGGTCATTCGAGTCGTTGAATGTCGGCTCAGCAAACCGTTTTTTCCGATGCCGCAGTCGCGCTGCCGCGCGGTCAGCTCTTGTCGGCGCTGCTGATTATTGCGTCGTTCAACGGCTTGGCTCCGCGCGTCATTTCCGATGTCGCTGTTAACGGCTGGTACTACAGCATCGTCAACACATTCGACACCAGCGTCATTGTGTGGGGCGGCTGGGCGGCCGCTTGCTATTTGTCCATTCAACAGGATGACAGGAGGCCCACAAGCCGCCTCGACATAATCGTGTGCTGCATCACCTTTGCCCTGGTTCTCGTTCCTTTTTCGACGCTGAGCTGGTTTGGGCTCGCCCTACTTTCGGCTTACGTGTTCTGCACTTCGCGCAAAAACAGTCCGCAGCGGCGAAGCGCCGTGATCTTCTTTGCCATCTGCGTGCCCATGCTTTGGGGGCCGATGCTGTTTACCTTCGCCGCGCAACCGCTGCTGCGCCTCGATGCATTTCTGGTCAGCAGCGTGCTTGGAACGGAGCGGATCGGAAACGTTGTCGGCGCCGTCGACGGCATTCATCGCATGCAAATCTGGCCGCCCTGTTCGTCCTTCCACAATATTTCGCAGGCCGGCTTGGCCTGGATCGCGCTCAGCCAGACGCTTGGCCGCTCGTTGAGCTTGCGGGATGCGTTTTGGTGTGCGCTGGCCGTTGCTCTGGCTGCCGGCGTGAATCTCGCCCGCCTGAGCCTGCTGGGAATATTCCCCGAATACTTCGACACCATTCACGGCCCTATCGGTGCGCAAATCGCAGGCGGTTTGACGCTCCTAGTGATAACCATTGTCTGCATGTTTGGATTTCGCCGTGAACTTTTCGCGCGCACTTAAAATTGCGACATTGGCCATAGCAATCATACTCACAGTGACGTTGAAAACTTTCACCACCGATCGCGCGCAGCCACCGACAAGCAATAACCTGAAAGAGGCGGTGGTGAGGCTGCTTGAGCACCACGGCTTCGCAATACAGGTTGGCAATCGCGCCGGATTTGTCGTCGAAGCGCAACGAGAAAGTTGCCATCTGCAAATTCAGGAAGCGGCCGCTGAAGGATATAACCTCGACGCAATCATGAGCCATGCGCCGCCGCAAGCGCGGCTCGTTTTCGCCTATCGGGGCGATCTCTTGTCGCAATTGCCGCGCTTCCGCATCGTGATTTCGAAACTGTGGAATCGCATCGAATGGAAATTGCGCCTGAGCAGCAGCTGGTCGCCGGTCCTGTCGATTATCCCGGTCGGCGATTGCCGCCTGAACGACCTGCCGTGGAATGAATTAGCCGAGCTTCCTCTGCCGGGGCAATAGCAAGCGCAGCCTGCACCGGCGCCCGCTGCGGCCCGCAGCGTTCGTACATTGACATTTCCGAGCCACCGGGTATTACTTTCATAAAAAGTAATACCGAGGGATCATGGCTACCACCGTCACCGTCAAAGGGCAGGTCACTTTGCCGAAAAAAGTCCGCGAGGCTGCCGGCATCAAGCCGGGCGACAAGGTCGAGGTGCGTGCGACAGCGGCCGGTCGCGTCGTCGTTGAGAAGCCGAATGTCGAGGACGATTATAGAGCGCGGATCATGCGGGTCGCCAAAATGCGCGTGATCCGCGGGGCGACCACCGACGAAATCATGGAACTGACGCGAGGCGACCCGGCGAAGGATCCGCCGCTGAAACGAAAATGATTCTCGTCGATGCCAACGTCCTGCTCGACGTCATGACACCCGATAAATCGTGGTTCGACTGGTCGAGCGAGCAACTTGCATTAAACGGACAGCATGGGCTCCATATCAACGAAGTCTGCTACGCAGAGCTTTGCGTGCGCGCTGAGAGCCAAGCCCATCTCGACGCCGCACTGAGTGCACTCAATGTCGAGATCGAACGCACTCCGAAGGAAGCGTTGTTCGTCGCTGCCAAAGCTTTTCTTCGCTACCGGACTGCCGGCGGTCCACGCCTGACGATCCTGCCTGACTTCTTCGTCGGTGCCCACGCGGAAGTAGCGCGGCGCCCTCTGTTGACCCGCGATCCACGTCGGTTTCGCGCCTACTTCCCGAAAGTCCGTCTCATCACGCCGTAGCCGCTTTTCATATCAGATGCAAAAATTATCTATCCTGATTTGGCCGAGTTTAGCCCAAAAATCACATGCCCTCCTATTGTTGTTCAGCCGACAACAAGCCGATAGGCTCATATTTTTCCATCATTACCGCGTGAACTTCTTATACTTTAGCCGGTGCGGAATGACTGAGTCCGTCCCCAGCCGCCGCATCTTGTCGGCCTCGTAGTCCTGGAAGTTGCCCTCGAACCATTCGACATGGCTGTCGCCCTCGAACGCGAGCATGTGCGTGGCGATGCGGTCGAGCGCACCTGCGCCAGCAGATGGCGCGGCGGCCGGGTGCGGTCGCTTTTGAACTTGAGATTGAGGCGGGAGTCCCAGTCGGCCATTGGTGCGTGCTCTTCTTATTTGCCTGGAGGTTGCACTTGATAATCGGAATCAATTTCCTTCGCAATTTGTCGCAGGTGTTTCATCTCATGACGAATAAAAGTCGCGACAATATAGGCATCATCCTCGGTCTGTGTCTCATCACCACGCATATAGCGTTCCAGTTTGTCCAGTGCATACGCTAGCTTTGGAATATCGTGCAAAACAAAATCAGCTTCTTGAAAATGCTGCCCGCGTTCTTCGAGGCCAACCCGAAAATTCTTTATGATTTCCCTGATACTCTCAAGACCAACTAATCCTATCGGATTTCTTTTCGAAACCCCCTGAAACATCTTCTCCGAAAAATATGTTAGCAAGTTGAATGGCTCTTCAAGCGACTTTCCCAAGAATTTCTCCTTATGGCTTCGCTGTTCGGCCTCGATCATTCCATTTAAGCTCCTCAAAGCACCATCCAACGCCAAAGTATTCTTTTTTATCAACGCTAACAAATCCACATGCTCAGCATCGTGGCTGCCGGATTGATCAAACTTCCAAAGCTCAAACCCCCACTTCGAAACAGTGTACCGCACAAGAAAATGGCTTGATGCCAAGCCACCAACTGGATGTCCGGCCACTCTAATGCGGGTATCGCGAATAGCCTTAATATCAGGATACTGATCTTCAAGATCGATTGGACACCCGGCAATGATCCTATAAAGCTCCCTGATTGCATCCTGTTGTATGCTCAGAGTTTGCAGAACGCCAAAAATTTCGAGATATGCCAACCCCTGATCATCATGATTATGCTGAGCGTATGAGCGCAATGCAAATATGGTATCATCAATGATATCCATCGCACTGCATACGAGGTTAAATTTCCTTGTCTGCTGAAACAGCGTGTAATGACAACGAGGTTCGTTCACCAAATCGCGAAAATGAGTTGCGGAATTTTGAAGCGTATCCAGTTCCACAATCACATTGTTTGGCATGATGAGCCTCGCCAAGAAGGCGCAAAATTATTACCTCGTGAACTTCTTATACTTCAGCCGATGCGGGATGACGCTGTCGGTGCCGAGGCGCCGCATCTTGTCGGCCTCGTAGTCCTGAAAATTGCCCTCGAACCATTCCACGTGGCTGTCGCCTTCGAACGAGAGAATGTGCGTGGCGATGCGGTCGAGGAACCAGCGGTCGTGGCTGATGATGACGGCGCAGCCGGCGAAATCCTCCAGCGCCTCTTCCAGCGCGCGCAACGTGTCGACGTCGAGGTCGTTGGTCGGCTCGTCGAGCAGCAGCAGATTGGCGCCCGAGCGCAGCATCTTGGCGAGATGCACGCGGTTGCGCTCGCCGCCGGAGCATTGGCCGACCTTCTTCTGCTGGTCGCCGCCCTTGAAGTTGAAGGCCGCGCAATAGGCGCGCGAGTTCATCTCCTTCTTGCCGAGCAGGATTATGTCCTGGGAGTTGGAGATTTCCTCCCACACCGTCTTCTTGCCGTCGAGTGAATCGCGCGACTGGTCGACATAGCCGAGATGCACGGTCTCGCCGACGGTGATCGAGCCTTTGTCGGGTTTTTCCTGGCCGGTGATCATGCGGAACAACGTGGTCTTGCCGGCGCCGTTCGGGCCGATGACGCCAACAATGCCGCCGGCGGGCAATTTGAAGGTGAGATCATCGATCAGCAGATTGTCGCCGTAGCCCTTGGAGAGGTGCACGATGTCGACCACGTTCTGGCCGAGCCGCTCGGCCACCGGAATGATGATCTGAGCATTCTGCGCGCGCGCCTCGGCGGCCTGCTTGAGCAGGTCCTCGTAGCGCTGGTAGCGCGCCTTGGATTTGGCCTGCCGCGCCTTGGGGCTTGAGGCGATCCATTCCTGCTCGCGCGCGAGCGTGCGTTGGCGCGACTCTTCTTCGCGGCCTTCCTGCTCCAGCCGCTTCTGCTTCTGGCCGAGCCAGGCCGAATAGTTGCCCTGGTAGGGGATGCCGTGGCCGCGGTCGAGCTCGAGGATCCAGCCGGTGACGTTGTCCAGGAAGTAGCGGTCGTGGGTGACGATCAGGATGGCACCGGGATAGTTGCGCAGATGCCCTTCCAGCCAGGCCACGCTTTCGGCATCGAGATGGTTGGTCGGTTCGTCCAAGAGCAGCAGGTCGGGCGCTTCGAGCAGCAGCCGGCAGAGCGCCACGCGGCGCCTCTCGCCGCCGGACAGCTTGGCGACCTCAGCGTCGTCGGCTGGGCAGCGCAAGGCGTCCATGGCTTGCGTCACCTTGGAATCGAGATCCCACAGGTTCTGGCTGTCGATGATGTCCTGGAGCTTCGCCATCTCGTCGGCGTTCTCCTCGGAGTAGTTCATCGCCATCTCGTTGTAGCGCTCGAGCAGCGCGCGCTGGGGGCCGACGCCCTCCTCGACATTGCCGCGCACCGACTTGTCGGGGTTGAGCTGCGGCTCCTGCGGCAGATAGCCGACGGTCGCGCCTTCGGCCGCCCAGGCCTCGCCGGTGAACTCCTTGTCGAGCCCGCCCATGATGCGCAGCAGGGTCGACTTGCCGGCACCGTTGACGCCGAGTACGCCGATCTTGGCGTCCGGGTAGAAGGACAGGTTGATGTCTTCCAGCACCTTGCGGCCGCCCGGATAAGTCTTGGACAGGCCGTGCATGTGATAGATGAATTGGCGACCGTTCATAAAAGCCTTTCAATCCTCGCAAATACGCGTCGTCCGCGCCTTCCGCGCCGCCTGACGCAATGTCGGGGAAATTCGCCGCTGATGTAGCGACCGGCCCGGCAAAGGGCAAGCGCACTAGCCGGCATTGCTCTCCAATCTCAGTAAATTTCTGGAAAGGTTGATTGAAAAAAACGTCGCCGCGTAAACCTCATCCAACCGGAATTTAACCGCGGGCGAGCTATGTTCCTTGGGCATGAACGCGGTCGCCGTCCGCGGCGACCCGGAAGTAAACGGGCGACAGGGCCCGTAGTGGAGTACCTGACATGGGACGCGCCATTGCCAGCATTTCGGGATCAGCCGCCGGACTTTTCGCTCGTCCCTTGTTCGTGATCGGCCCCTGGTTCGGCGCCATTTGGCGGGAGCTGACCCGCGATAACCCCGGCGGCCCCTACCGTCCCGAGCGCCATTATATGCGCGGCCCCGGCCCCAAGTGGCGCGCCAAGCACGGTCTGCCCCCGGTCTGACCAGGTCCGACGGCTTTCCCCACCTTGTAGTCCCCCTCGGCCTGTGGTGAGTCCCTGACCGGCCAGGAGGGAGCGCCATGAGCCTGCAGGGAGCCATTCTCGACGACTATCAGAACGTCGCCATGAAGGTGGCCGACTGGTCGGCAGTCGCCAAGGACGTCAACCTGAAGGTCTTTACCGAGTCGCTCGGCGGGCGCGACCAGGTGATCGGCGCGCTCAAGGACTGCGCCGTGGTCTGCCTGATGCGCGAGCGCACACTGTTCGGCGCCGACGTGATCGACGCCCTGCCCGCACTGAAGCTGATCGTCACCAGCGGCATGCGCAACGCGGCCATCGACGTCGCCGCCGCCGCCGCGCGCGGCATTGCGGTCTGCGGCACCGAGTCGCTCGGCCCGCCGACCGCCGAGCTGACCATCGGGTTGATGATCGAGCTCGCCCGCAAGATCGGGGTCGAGAATGCGCGGCTCAAGGCCGGCGGCCGCTGGCAATCGACGCTCGGCATCGACCTCTACGGCAAGACGCTCGGCATTATCGGGCTCGGCAAGCTCGGTTCGCGGGTGGCGCGCGTCGCGCAGGCGTTCGACATGAAGGTGATCGCCTGGAGCCAGAACCTAACCGCCGAAAAGGCGCAGGCCGCCGGCGCCACGCTGGTAAGCAAGCAGGCGCTGTTCCGCCAAGCCGATTTCATCACCGTGCACCTGCAGCTCTCGCCGCGCACGCGCGGTCTCGTCGGCGCCGGCGAGCTCGCGCTGATGAAGCCGACGGCTTTTTTCATCAATACCTCGCGCGGACCGGTCGCCGACGAGAAGGCGATCGAGGCGGCGCTGCGCGGCAACAAGATCGCCGGCGCGGCGATCGACGTCTATGACGTCGAGCCGCTGCCGCTCGACCACCCGTTCCGCAAGCTCGACAACATCGTCATCACGCCGCATCTCGGTTATGTCACCGCCGAGAACTACAGGCGCTTCTACGGCCAGATGGTCGAGGATATCCGCGCCTGGCTCGACGGCAAGCCGGTGCGGGTCATTCCGCCGAAGTGACTGGTCGTCCCGGCCAAGCGAGCGGAGACGACTACCGAAAGTGCGGCTGCCCTCGGTAAGGGGACCGAGACTCTGGTAGGTCTTAACCCCTCACCCGGCGCACTTCGTGCGCCGACCTCTCCCCATGGGAGAGGTGAAGCGAGTCCGCGGCGGCTCTTGAATCAATCAAAGTCATTTGGCTTTAGCCCAGCCCGAGCAGCTTCGCCGCGTTGTTGTAGGCGATGTCGGCGCGCAGCGACTCGTCGATTTCCACCGCGTCCATGAAGGGACCGGCCCCCTCGGAGTCGAACGGATAGTCGGCGCTGAACATCACGTGGTCGCGCCCCAGCGCATCGACCGAGCACTGCAACGGCGGCTTGTCGTACATGCCCGAGGTGGTGACGTACACATTGTCCCGGATGTACTGCGACACGGTCTTCGGCAAATTCCAGCCGTATGGCTTCGAGCGGCTGTCGAAGCGCCAGAGCAGGAACGGCAGCGTCTCGCCGAGATGGCCGAGCGCGAGCTTCGCTTTGGGGAAGCGTTCGAACAGCCCGCTGACGATCAGCCGCAGCGCATGCGAGCCGGTCTCCACGCCCCAGCCCCACATCGGCCGGTGCAGCACCTTGTAGTCGGCCAGCACCGGCAGCGGCGCCACCGGATCGGCCGGGTGCAGATAGATCACCGCGCCCAGCGCCGCCGCGCGCTCCCAGAAGGGAAAATTGGCGGGATGGTCGAGATAGCGCCCATGCGTGTGACCGTTGATCATGGCGCCGCAGAATTTCAAATCGCGCACGCAGCGCTCGAGCTCGTCGGCCGCCGCCTTCGGCTCCTGCATGGCGAGATGGGCAAAGCCGGAATAGCGGTCCGGCCGCTTCTGCACCTCGCCGGCGAGGAAATCGTTGGAGGCTTGCGCCCTGCGCACCGCGGTCGCGCTGTCGCGCTCGACCTGCACGCCGGGACCGGAGATCGCCAAGACGGCCCGCGCGATGCCGGCCTTGTCCATCATGGCCAGCCGCCGCTCGCCGAAATCGGTCAGGCAAGCGAGCAGATCGTCCGCCCTTTGCGGCGCCACGTCGACCATGGTCGGCCACCAGTAGTCGACCATGCCGGGATCCAGGAAATGCTCTTCCAAAGCGATCTTCTTGACCATGCGTTTCCTCTTAGCCGAATTGGCCGTCCTTCCTTGTCGCATACCTCGTTTGTCATGCCCCGCGAATGCGGGGCATCCAGTAATCACTGAGCCATCGATGGTTACTGGATCGTCCGCCTTCGCGGACGATGACGGCAAAAATCGTTGCGGGCAAGCCAAGCATCATCGCCCGTGTTCTTTGCGAGGCCCCGGGTAGGCCCGTCGTCTCGTCTCGGCTCCCTCGAGGGGAGCGGAGCGCCGGGAAACGCAGGGGCTTGCGAGGCCCCTTTGAGCGGCTGGCGAGGCCGCCCGACACGCTTGCGAGGCGTGTCCTCCCCGCTTGCGCCGCGGAGAGTCGCCTCTCGGCGCTCCACTGGCGGCGTTTTCTGATCCCGGGTCCGCGCTTCCAGGTTCCGGCCTCTTGTCCCTTCGGCCTCCGGCGCCGGTTCGGCTCATCGCCTTGCCGCGCCTTCGGCATCCGGGCTTCGAGACTGCCCTGTCCAGCGAGCTCCTCGCAGAGGGGTCGTAGTGCCCCCCGGTCGGGTCCCGGGACCTCCCGAGCGCGGGGTTACGAGCCCCGCCCGCGGGCGCCGCATCGGCCCAAAAGCGCGCGCAAGCGCGCGTCTTTAAGGCCCGAACCGCCGCGGCTGCCGCATCTCCGGCAGCACGGTCGTCCGCCGCTCCGTCCTCGGCACGTCTTCCGGAAGACGCCCCTCGCAGAGCGGGACGGGATGTGCATATTATCCTATAGGATTTTTGTCAACGACGGATAGGAAAATTTTTCCAAGAGCTCGGGGCCATATCCGTCGTCATGGCCACGTGCCGTGCCGCGCGCGTTTTTTCCCTCTCCCCGTTCTTCACGGGGAGAGGGTGGCGAGCGCTTTGAAAAGCGCGAGCCGGGTGAGGGGCATTGCACGGCCCCTCACCCGCCCTCGCTCGGCTTCGCCTCCGCTCGGTCGACCTCTCCCCGCAATGCGGGGCGAGGAAAAGCGAGATCGTCACGCCGCTCCTGCTACATGCAGCGCAGCCCGAGGCCCAAAGCGAAACCGGCGCTTGCATGTGTGCAGTTTGCGCGTAGATTCCGTCGCGACGGAAAGGTTCGCGCATGAAGATCAAAGTGGTCGTACACGAGGCGGAGGAAGGCGGCTTCTGGGCCGAGGTCCCCGCCATTCCCGGCTGCGCCACGCAGGGCGAGACCATGGACGAACTGCTGCGCAATATTCAGGAGGCGATCGAAGGCTGTCTGTCGGTCGACGTCGCCGAGCCGAAGAAAGGCAGCGGCGACCGCGTGCTCGAAATCGCCGTATGAGAACAGTCTCCGGCCGCCAGCTAGCGCGCATCGTCGAGCGCCGCTCCGTCCTCGGTACGTCTCCGGAAGACGCCACTCGCAGAGCAGGACGTACGAGATATCGTCCTATAGGAGCTTATTGTAAATGGGAATTGCGGGCCGCTTGCAACCTTGCCGTTTGGGCGTAAGTTCAAGGCTCAAGGTTAGAGGGCAATATGGCTTCAAGTTTAGCTCAAGCGCTTCTAGAAAAGTTTGACGCGAGTTACGACACAGGATTCGAGGATGAAGCAAACGAAGTTCGTGGTGATTTTCTGCAAGCCTTTCCGCTCGCTCGCCTAAAGAAAATTACGCTAGACAAATATATTATTGGCAAAGGGACGCCTTCTTTTTGTGCCTTTGTCGAAGCCAAGACGCGCGCCTGGGCAAATATTCTTGGCGCCACATCATTCAAGTTCGGAATTTACTTCGGTCGGACTAAAACTGATCCGGCTAAACGCTATCGGTATACATCAAAATTTGGTTCGGACACTCATCAAGCTTTTGCAAACGTTAAGGCCGCACTGTTAGATCTCGTTGATGCAGGGCAGCATGAACATTTCGACCGCATCGACGACAATCCACTTTCCCAAATGTTCAAGGCGAAAATACTGAGTCTTTATTTCCCGGAAAAATTTCTGAACGTCTGTAGCGGTGAACATATTCGAGACCTCTCGTCAGAACTCGGAATTGCCGATGGCTTGTACTTGAGCGAACAGCAACATCTTCTCTTGAAAGCAAAAGAGGCAACTCCAAAAACCAAAAATTGGAGCAATCCAAAATTTATAACGTTTCTCTACAACACCTTCATCAGGTCAGCCTCTCAAGCGATGCATCTCAAAGCCTCCCCTCGGAAGCCTCGCAAAGTTGACATCGAAGCCCTTTTGGAGAACCGAAAACGGGTGGGCGAAATGAGCGAAGCACTCGCTCTTAAATGGGAAAAGCGTCGTCTTTCCGGCGCTGGATTAAAGAATTTTATAAAAAAAATTGAAGACCGGCGCGGGATGCCCAGTTACGGCTATGATTTTTTCTCGCACTCCTCGCCGAGCCTTGAGCGGTACATAGAAGTGAAATCAATAGGCAAAAATCGAATTGGGTCGGGCTTTCGTTTCTTTCTAAGTGAAAACGAGTGGCGTGTGTCATGTAAGAATCCAGAGAAATACTATTTCTATTTAGTACAATATGGCGAAAACGGACAACCAGCTCATGTCAGTTCGAAGAAGGCGTCCGATTTCTATGACTTCTGCGAGCTCGGCCCGAATGGCTATGTGGTGACCTTTGACATAGAACAGGATTAAACAGTCCGCATGGAGCCTAGCAGAATGCGGAGAATTCTCGACAAATTTGGAGATTACGGTGACAGTGCATTTATTTCCTGAATCTTGCGGTGGCGCAGAAAATTAAGTGCACTGTCACCGTAATTGCGTATTGCCACACTATTGCTCAAGCCTTGCGCCGGTTCGCAATACGCCGCTCCGACGCGCGACCCGCCGCCAATGCCCGGCGCCTCTTCGCAGGCAGGAAACGTCCCGACCGTTCCGCGCGTGTGCCGTGAACCGCCTTGTAAGCGGCGCGTTTAAGCGCGGATTCGATCTTTCGGATGTCCCAGCGTCCGTTTCATTTTTGTCCTATGTCGCCAGCAATCAGTTGGACTCGGCGCGTTCTGCTAGGCCCATCCCTACACTTCCTCGACCGCTCATTCCTGCGCAAGTGGCTCGTTCGCCGAGCAAGCCGCCCTGGGTCCCCGCTTTCGCGGGGACGAACGGAGTGTGTGGCCGGCGACGCGGCCGAAACTCCCCCTTCCCCCTGTCCCGAATTCCGGGCTATGCTGTCCCACGATGCAAGGCGGCGATAAGCCGCCGCGTCACAACAAGGCGGCTTTAGACCGCCCCGCGGGAGGCGCGATTGAGCGAGCGGCTGCCGGCCACCGAAAAAAGCCAGGTGCAGGTGATCGCGCGCGCCGCCAATATTCTGCGCGCGCTGGAAACGGAAAATGCCGGCCTCAGCCTGGGGCAGATCGCGCAGCGGGTTAATCTCGCGCGCTCGACCGTGCAGCGCATCGTCGCCGCGCTGCAGACCGAGAAGATGGTGATCGCCGCGACGCCCAATGGACGCGTGCGGCTCGGGCCGACAATCTTAAGGCTCGCCGCCTCGGTGCGCAGCGATTTCCTGGCGCTGGCGCGGCCGTTCATCGTGAAGCTGTCGGAAGAGCTGCACGAGACCGTCGACCTCGCCATGGTCAAGAAGGACCACCTGGTGTTCATCGACCAGGTGATCGGCTCGCAGCGGCTGCGCGCGGTCTCGGCGGTCGGCGAAAGCTTTCCGCTCTACTGCACGGCCAACGGCAAGGCCTATCTCGCCCAGCTCGACGACGCGCAGATCGAGGCGCTGATCGGCCGCGCTTACGAGCCGCGCACGCCGAAGACGATAACGAATCTTGAGGCGCTGCTCGCCGACCTCAAAGCCGCGCGCCGCAGCGGCGTCGCCTACGACCGCGAGGAGCATACGCTCGGCATTTGCGCGGTCGGCGTGAGCTTGCGCGATCCGCTCGGCAATGCGGTGGCGATCTCGGTGCCGGTGCCGGCGCAGCGCTTCGAGGAACGGCGGGCGCTGATCGCCGAGCGCCTCAAGGAGACCAAGTGCGCGCTGGAGGCGCATATGAATTCGGCCGCCGCGTGAGCTAGGCTGCGGCGACAAAAAATACCAGCAAGGGAGGGTGCCGTGGCCAAACGAATTCGCGGGGTGATGCTCGAAGAGAACCTGCGCAACAGCATGGGGCTGGAGTTCTACAACCTGTCCCATCGCTACGGCTATCAGACGCCGAATTGGCCCTATTTCGAGGACGTGAAGATCGAGCGCATCCACTACATGGCGAAATCGGGCGTGCTGAGCCAGCGCATCACCACCTCGATGCACAACACCACGCATATCGACGCGCCGGCGCATGTCGTACAGGGCACGCCCTTCATCGACGAGGTGCCGCTGCCGCATTTCTTCGGCTCCGGCATCGTGGTGTCGATCCCCAAGAACAAATGGGAGCCGATCACCGGCGAGGACCTGGAGAAGGCCTGCGGCAAAATCATCCGCCCGCGCGACGTGGTGATCGTCAATACCGGCTGGCACCGGTACTACGAGGACTCGGAGGATTATTTCTGCCGCGCGCCCGGCTTCGTGCCGTCGGCGGGGCATTGGTTCGTCAAGCACAAGGTCAAGGTGGTCGGCCACGATACGCAGGCCAACGACCATCCGCTCGCCACCGCCATCGGCCCGCAGCGCAACGGGCCGCTGCACCCGCATCTCGCCGAGGAATATCGCGAATGGTCGGGCGGGCGCGACTGGAAGGACGATTTCCCGGAATGGGAGCCGGTGCACCGCATCTTGTTCAAGAACGGCATTCTCGGCATCGAGAATGTCGGCGGCGACATCGACAAGGTCACCGGCCGGCGCTGCACCTTCGCTTACTTTCCGTGGAACTGGGAGCGCGGCGACGGCTGCATCGTGCGGCTCGTCGCCATCATCGATCCGGACGGCAAATATCGCATCGAGCGCGGGAGGAAATTCTGATGCAAGTCAAACGCTTCGCGGATGCCAAGAGTTACGAGGCGCCCAACCACCGCGCCTGCTCGACGCTGCGCCTGTTCGGCGCCGAGGCCGGCGGCAGCAAGGGCCTGATCGTCGGCGTGTCGCACTTCCTGCCCGGCGGCGGCGCTGGGCCGGACGCCTCGCCGCCGGAGAAGGTCTATTTCGTGCTGCGCGGCGAATTGACGGTGATCGTCGACGGTAAGGAGACGGTGCTGAAGGCGAACGATAGCTGCTTCATCGGACCGAACGAGACGCGCGAGATCGTCAACCGCGGCAACGAGGTGTGCTCGATCGTGGTCGCGCTGGCGGCGGCGCCAGCGAAATAATCAGCGTGTCGTCCCCGCGAAAGCGGGGACCCAGTAATCACTGTCAACGCCGTGATAACTGGATGCCCGCCTTCGCGGGCATGACAGCAGAGAAAATACCGGGAGGACAAACATGTCCGACGACGCATTCCTGACAAACCCGCTCTCGCTGTTCGACATCAAGGGCAAGACGGCGATCGTCACCGGCGCCTCGGGCGCTTTCGGCGCGCTGGCCGCCAAGACGCTGGCCGGCGCCGGCGCCAACGTCATGCTGGCGGGGAGCAAGCAGGACGAGCTGAAGAAGGTCGCCGCCGAATGCGAGAGGCTGGGCGGCAAGACGGAGATCGTCGCGTTGCGCCCGAGCTCGGAAGAAAACTGCGACAGAATCGTCAAAGCGGCCGTGGACAGGTTCGGCCGCCTCGACATCCTGGTGGTCGCTTCCGGCCTCAACAAGGTGGCGAAAATCGTCGACCAGAAAGTCGCGGATTTCCTCGAGGTCATGGACGCCAACGTCAATCAATCCTGGCTGATGGCGCGCGCGGCCGGGCGGCAGATGTTGAAGCAAGGCGGCGGCGGCAAGGTGATTCTCACCTCCTCGGCGCGCGGCCTGCTCGGTCACCCGGCCGGCTACACCGCCTATTGCGCGTCGAAATCGGCGGTCGACGGCATCACCAAGGCACTCGGCTGCGAATGGGGCGAGAGCGGCATTACCGTCAACGCGCTGGGGCCGACCGTCTTCCGCTCGCCGCTCACCGCCTGGATGTACGAGGACACCGAGCGGGCGCAGACCGTGCGCAAGGGCTTTCTCGCCCGCGTGCCCAAGGGCCGCCTCGGCGAGCCGGAGGATTTGGCCGGGCCGCTTCTGTTCCTGGCGTCGAAGGCATCGGATTTCTACACGGGGCATATTCTGTATGCGGATGGTGGCTATACGGCGGGGTGACGTGATGGCTCGGTTTCTCCCCGTTCGTTCCCGCGAAAGCGGGAACCCAGAAGCGATACGGCACCGCGTGCATTTTGCTGCCCCAGGTCCCCGCTTACGCGGGGACGAACGGCGGCGGACCAAACGATGACTAAGGCGCGCATCGCCGTGATCGGCGCCGGGCTGATGGGGCACGGCATCGCCCAGGTGTTCGCACTTGCCGGGCATCGTGTGACAATCACGGATTCGGTGAAGGCCAGCCTCGACAGCGCCAAGGCGCGCATCCTGACCAATTTGAAAGACCTCGGCGACGACCAGAGGGCAGTCGAGCGGGTGACGCCGATTTCCGATTTCAGCGCTGCCGTGCGCGAAGCCGATTACGTGGTCGAAGCGGTGCTCGAGGACTTGCCGCTCAAGCAGAAGCTGTTCATCGAGATCGAAAAACACGTGCGGGCGAACACCATCCTCGCCAGCAACACCTCGGTCATTCCGATCACGAGCATCACGCAGGGCCTGCAGCGGCGCGAGCGCGCGCTCGGCACCCATTGGTGGAACCCGCCTTACCTGGTGCCGCTGGTCGAGGTGATCGAGACGCAATGGACGAGCGCCGCCGCGATTGACTTCACCATGAAGCTGCACGCCGATGCCGGCAAGAAGCCGGCCCATGTGAAGAAAGATGTGCCCGGCTTCATCGGCAATCGGCTGCAGCACGCGCTGTGGCGCGAGGCGATTTCGCTCGTAGAGAGCGGCATCTGCGACGCCGAGACCGTCGATGCCGTCATCAAGGCGGCGTTCGGACGCCGGCTCGCGGTGCTCGGGCCGCTGGAGAATGCCGATATGGTCGGCACTGACCTTACGCTTGCGATCCACAAGATCGTGCTGCCGGCAATCGACAGTCGTCCAAGTCCTTCGCCTTATCTGGAAAAACTGGTGGCCGACGGCAAGCTCGGCTTCAAGTCAGGCGAAGGTTTTCGCAAATGGTCGCCCGAGCAACAGGCGGCTCTTCGTTCGAAAGTCCTGCAACATCTCAAGAAGGCGCGCTCACTCGACGCGTAATCAACAAAGGAGGAATCCATGACCGATCGCAAATCAATTACTCGCCGCACCCTCGTCAAGAGCGGCCTCGGCGCGCTCGCGGCTCCCGCAGTGCTGCGGGTACTGCCGGCGCAGGCGGCCGACACCATCAAGGTCGGCTACGTCAGCCCGAAGACCGGCCCGCTCGCCGGCTTCGGCGAGGCCGACGGCTTCATCCTCGACCAGGTGCGCGGCATCCTCAAAAAGGGTCTGAAGAGCGGCGGCAAGACCTACCAGGTCGAGATCGTCTCCAAGGACAGCCAATCGACCAGCAGCCGCGCTTCGGAAGTAGCCTCCGAGCTGATCCTTGGCGACAAGGTCGACCTCATCCTCGCTCAGGCCGCGCCGGATACCGTCAACCCGGTATCCGACCAGGCGGAGGTCAACGAGACGCCATGCGTCACGACCAACTGTCCCTGGCAGCCTTATTTCTTCGGCCGCAAAGGGGACCCGAAGAAAGGCTTTACCTGGACTTACAATTTCTTCTGGGGACTGGAGGACGTGATCGCCTCCTATCTGCCGATGTGGGATGCGCTGAAGACCAACAAGGTAGTGGGCGGCCTGTTCCCTAACGACGCCGACGGCAATGCCTGGGGCGATCCGCAGCATGGATTGCCGCCGGAGCTTACGAAAGCCGGCTACAAGCTGCACGATCCAGGCCGCTATCAGGTGATGAACAACGACTTCACCTCGCAGATCTCCGCCTTTAAATCGGCGGGCTGCGAGATGGTGGTGGGCAACATGATCCCGCCCGACTTCGCCACCTTCTGGTCGCAGGCGGCGCAGCAAGGCTTCCACCCCAAGATCGTCACCATCGGCAAGGCGCTGCTGTTCCCCTCGGTAGTGAAGTCGCTGGGCGCCCGCGGTGACGGGCTTTCCACCGAGATCTGGTGGACGCCGACGTTCCCGTTCAAGTCCGGCCTCACCGGGCAAAGCGCCAAGCAATTGACCGACGCCTATACCAAGGCCACCGGACGGCCATGGACACAGCCGATCGGCTACGCGCACGCGCTGTTCGAGGTGGCGATCGACGTGCTCAAGCGCGCCAAGAATCCGAAGGATCCCAAGGCGGTGCTCACCTCGATCACGTCGACCAACTACCACTCGATCGTCGGCCCGGTGCACTGGACCGGGCAGCCGGTAAAGAATGTCACCAGGACACCGCTGGTCGCCGGCCAATGGGTGCGCCAGAAGGACGGCAACTACGATCTGGTGATCACCGAGAACAAGTCGGCGCCGGAAATCCCGGTCGGCGGCAAATTGAAGCCGATCGCCTAAACGGAATAAGCTGATTGCCTATAATCCCGGGACGGTGCTGACGCGCCGTCCCGGGCGTGATGATTATGCTGCCCAAACAGAGATCCAGGCAGCCTGGGGAGGACGACGATCGTGATCAAGACGTTTCCCAAAGAGCGGGGCGCCAATCGCGCCCTGTTGCTCGAGGCGGTGGACGGCATCGCTGAGACGCTGCGCGCGTCCGGGCCGCGCAGCGAAGAACTCGGCCGGCTCGCGCCGGAAGCAGTCAAGGCGCTGCGCGAATCCGGCATGTTCCGGCTCAAGCTCGCGAACGAGATGGGCGGCGCCGAAGCCGATCCGGTCACCGAAATGCTGGTGCTGGAGAATCTCGCCTATCACGACTTCACCAGCGGCTGGTGCACCATGGTCGGCGCCACGGGGATCGCCTCGCTCGGCACGTTTCTGACCCCCTCCGGCCTCGCCAAGGTCTTCAAGGGCGACACGATCCCCACCGCTTCGATATCGTTCTTCCCGGCCGGCCGCGGCGTGCGCGAGGGCGACGGCTATCGCGTGAGCGGTCGCTGGCGCTTCAACAGCGGCATCCATCACGCCGAATGGGTGCTCGGCGGCACGATCATCGAGGGCGGCGACAAGCCGCTGGTGATCTTCTCCGCATTTCCCGCCAAAGACGTCACCTTGTACGACAACTGGGGCGGCGTGGTCGGATTGCGCGGCACCGGCTCGGTCGACTTCTCAGTCGAGAACTACTTGCTGCCGCAGGATTTGACATTTGTCTGGGATCTGCTGCAGCCCAAGCCTGTGCGCGGCGGCCCTTCCTATCTATTTCCGCCCTTCGCCTACGTCGCCAAGGAGCACGGCAGTGTCGCGATCGGCGCGGCGCGACGCGCGCTGGACGAACTGATCAAGATCGCGACCACCACGCGCGGCACGTTCCGCTCTTCGAAGCTCGACGAGCGCCAGGTCGTGCACCGCCAAATCGCCGAGGCGGACCTCAAGCTGCGCGCGGCGCGCGCGCTCATGCATCAGCGCTACGACGCGCTCTACGACAAAGTCGCGGCCGGCCAGCGTCCGGACGGCGCCGACATTGCCGACGTGCGCGCAATCTGCGTCCATGCCACGGAAGTCGCCATCGGCATCGCCACCATGGCCTATCACTTCTCCGGTAACACCGGGCTGCATCACCCCAACGTCATCGGCCGGCTCTTGCGCGACCTCAATACGGCCGGCGTGCATCAGGTCATGAGCGATACCGCTTACGAGAACCATGGCAAGTTCCGGCTCGGGCTGCCTGCCGATCCGCTCGCATGACGGTGACCGAATTCAGCCGTTCCGTCTGTAAATTCGCGATGCCCCGCTTTGGCGGAGTTCCACATCTTCGGTAAGCTGGATCGATGGCAGCAATCCTCGCCCTTGAAAACATCTCCAAGCGTTTCGGCGCCGTGGTCGTGGCCGACGGCATCGATATGACTTTGGCCGAAGGCGAGGCGCTCGGCATCATCGGACCGAACGGCGCCGGCAAGACGACGCTGTTCGGCATTGCCGCGGGCAGCTTGCCGCCCGACGCCGGACGGGTGTTGTTCGCGGGCGAGGATATTACCGGACTGAGCCCGGACCGGCGCTGCCGCAAGGGCATCGGGCGCTCGTTCCAGATTCCGCAGCCGTTTTCCGGCATGACCGTATTCGAGAACGTCGTTGTAGCGGCCGCTTTTGGCGCCGGCGAAAGTGAAGCCGTCGTCTATGAGCGTTGCGCGGAACTGCTCGATCAATGCGGGCTCGCCGATAAGGCGAACCGGCGCGCCGGCGGGCTCACGCTGCTCGACCGCAAGCGGCTCGAACTCGCGCGCGCCCTGGCCATGAAGCCGCGCGTGCTGCTGCTCGATGAAGTCGCCGGCGGCTTGACCGAGCACGAATGCGCGGCGCTGGTGGCGCTGATCAAGGACGTGCGCAGTGCCGGCATGTCGGTGGTGTGGATCGAGCACGTCGTGCACGCGCTGCTGGCGACGGTCGACCGCCTGCTGGTGCTGCACGGCGGCAAGTTCATCGCCGAAGGCGATCCGCACACCGTGATCCGCTCACCGGAGGTGGCGGAAATCTACATGGGGATCGCCGCGGATGCGTGAGCAAGGGCACATGCATGACCATCCCCTCCTCGAAGTCAATGCCATTGATACGTATTACGGCGACTTCCAGGCACTGTTCGGCGTTTCATTGCGGGTTGAGGCCGGACAGGTCGTGGCGGTGATCGGCGCGAACGGCGCCGGCAAGAGCACGCTGCTCAAAACCATCGCCGGGCTGATGCAGCCGCGCGGCGGCGACATCTGGTTCGACGGCGAGCTGATCGAGAATGCGCCGGCCTTTGCGGTCGTCAAGCGCGGCATCGCGCTGGTGCCGGAAGGCCGCCGGTTGTTTCCTTCCCTCACGGTTGAGGAAAACCTCAAGATCGGCGGCCAGCTCGGCCGCCCCGGCCCTTGGACGCTGGAGCGGGTCTATGAGCTGTTTCCGGTGCTGGCGGAGCGGCGTAACCTGCCGGCACCGGCACTCTCGGGCGGGCAGCAGCAAATGGCGGCGCTCGCGCGCGCGCTGATGGCCAACCCGCGGCTCCTCCTGTGCGACGAGATCAGCCTGGGATTGGCGCCGATCATCGTGCGCGACATCTATGCCCGCCTGCCGCAGATCGTCGCCGAAGGACTGTCGCTGATCGTCGTCGAGCAGGACATCGTGCAGGCGCTCAGCGCCGCCTCCCATGTCTATTGCCTGCAGGAAGGGCGCATCGCCTTGCAAGGTCCAGCCGGCGAACTCACGCGCGAGTCGATCTCGGCGGCGTATTTCGGGGTGTGAGGGGATGGCGGTGTTTCACCACGTCATTCCGGGGCGCCGCGAAGCGGCGAGCCCGGAATGACAGGAAAATAATATGACCGAATGGGCGAACGTCATCCTGCAGGGCGTGCTGATCGGCGGGCTTTACGCCATGTTCGCCGCAGGCCTGTCGCTCATCTTCGGCGTCATGCGGCTGGTCAATATCGCGCATGGCGACCTGATTGTGCTCGCCGCCTATGTCGCGCTGATTGTCACGCAGGCGCTCGGCATCGACCCGCTCACCTCGCTGCTGCTGGTGGTGCCGATGATGGCGGTGATCGGCTACGCCTTGCAGCGCGGCCTGCTCAATTTCACGCTCGGCGAGGATTTGCTGCCGCCGCTCCTGGTGACCTTCGGGCTATCGATCATTATCCAGAACGGCCTGCTCGAGCTGTTCACCGCCGACAGTCGCAAGCTGCAGGCCGGAGCGATCGAAATCGAAACTTTCCAACTGATGCAGGGCGTCTGGGTCGGCGTGCTGCCGCTCATCCAGTTCATCGTTGCGATTGCCGTCATTGCCGCGTTGCAGTTGCTGTTCTACCGCACGCCGCTCGGCCGCGCCTTCCGCGCCACCTCGGACGATCAATCGGTCGCGCAGCTGATGGGGCTCGACACACGCCACATCTTCGCCATGGCCATGGCGCTGTCGCTCGCGGTGGTCGCCATCGCCGGCGTGTTCCTGGCGGTGCGCGCCAATTTCGATCCGGCGATCGGTCCGGCCCGGCTGATCTTCGGCTTCGAGGCGGTGATCATCGGCGGGCTCGGCAGCATGTGGGGCACGCTGGTCGGCGGCATCATTCTCGGCGTCTCGCAGGCGATCGGCGCGCAAATCGATCCCGGCTGGCAGGTGCTCGCCGGCCACATCGTATTCCTCGCCATCCTGGCGGTGCGGCCGCAAGGCCTGTTTCCCAAGGTGTCGGGATGAGCGGGTTCCGCGTCGAGCATGCCACCCGATCGAGCCGCGTCGGCGTCGCGGTCGTTGCGCTGGCCCTGGTTGCCTTCGCGCTGGCGCCGTATTGGGGCTCGCGCGAAACGTTGCGGCTGCTGGCCGAGATCTTCACCTATGTCGCGCTGGCGAGCTTGTGGAACCTGCTTGCCGGATACGCCGGCCTGGTCTCGGTTGGCCAACAAGCCTTTGTCGGGCTCGGCGGCTATCTCCTATTCGCGCTCGCCATCCTGTGGGGCGTGCATCCGATCCTCGCCATCCTGATCGCCGGGCCGGTGGCGGCGGTCCTGGCCCTGCCGGTAGCGGTACTGATGTTCCGGCTGCGCGGGGCCTATTTCGCCATCGGCACCTGGGTGATGGCGGAAGTGTTCCGGCTGGTCGCCTCGCAGATTTCCGCGCTGGGCGGCGGCTCCGGCATCAGCCTGCCGGCGGCAATCGTGATCGCCATGGCGCCCAGCCGGCAATGGCGCGAATTCGAGACCTATTGGCTGGCGCTGGCGCTCACGGTGGCCGTGCTCGGCGCCATCGTGGCATTGCTGCGCTCGCGCCACGGTCTGGCGCTGACCGCGCTGCGCGACAACGAGCTGGCGGCGCAGAGCAGCGGCATCGATGTGACGCGCCTGAAATTCGTCGTCTACGTGATGACCGCGTTCGGCACCGCCATGGTCGGCGCGCTGATTTTCCTGATGAAGCTGCGCATCTCGCCGGACACCGCCTTCAGCGTCAACGACTGGACGGCATTCGTCATCTTCATCACGGTGATCGGCGGCATCGGGCGGATCGAGGGGCCGATCATCGGCACCATCATATTTTTCGTGCTGCGGCAGACGCTCGCCGATCTCGGCAGTTTGTATCTGCTGATGATGGGCGCCGTGGCCATCGTGGTGATGCTGTTTGCGCCGAGGGGGCTCTGGGGCCTGCTCGCGGAGCGGTTCGGTTGGCAGGCCTTGCCGCTGCAGCGGCACCTGGTGCTTGCGCCGAAAGCATCGCGAGCGTTGGCGCCGGAATGACCGGGGAGAGGGTTGAGGGGGTTAGTGCCTCTCGATCATCGTCACCCCTCACCCGGCGCACTTCGTGCGCCGACCTCTCCCCATGGGAGAGGTGAAGCGAGTCCGCGGCGGTTCTTGAATCAATCTAAAGTCATTGAGCTTCAGCGTAGAGCGGCAGTCTTCTTCTTTTTCTTCACATCGCGCGCGCCGGTCACGCCGGGATTGAAGGAAGGCGGATCGCTGGCCGGGAAGCTTTCGTCGGAACTGATGACGACTTCATCTTCCTCGCGCTCGATGCGATTGCGTTCCTTGTCTACGTGCTGCTTTGGCTTATCGCTCATGCGCCGTTCCCGCTGACGCCTCGTGCTGTGACATATCAACGGCCGGCGCGGCAAACTGTTCCCGTGTCTCGCCAGCCGGGAATTTTGCTCGCGGTCGCTTGCGGTTGCCGGTTAGGCCGCTTTGTCAGCCAGCGCCTGCGCGCAGACCTTGAGATCGGCGACAAGCTGCCGGTACTGGCTGCGCTTGTCCGCCTCGTCCTCGATGCGCAGGATATAGGACGGATGGATGGTCGCCAGCATGCGCCCGCCGTCCTTGAGCGGCAGCACGCGGCCGCGAATCTTATTGATCGAAAGCGGCCGCCCCGAGACGCTGCGTACCGCAGTGGCGCCGAGCGCCACCACGATGTCCGGCCTGACGATGGCGCGCTCGAAATCGAGCCACCAGTGGCACTGGTCGATTTCATAGGCGTTGGGGCGCTTGTGCAGCCGGCGCTTGCCGCGCGGCTCGAATTTGAAATGCTTGACCGCATTGGTGACGAACACCAGCTTGCGGTCGATGCCCGCGTCGACGAGCGCCTTGGCCAGCACGCCGCCGGCCGGGCCGACGAACGGTGTGCCCTGCTTGTCTTCCTGATCGCCCGGCTGCTCGCCAACCAGCATGATGCGGGCGCGCGCCGGCCCATCGCCGGGCACCACCTGCATCGCGTTCTGGTAAAGCGGGCAGCGCGTGCAGGCGGCTTCGGCCTCGCGCAGCGCCTTCAGCGTTTTGATGCCGGGTGGCTCAGCCATACGCTCTCCAGATCGGCAACCGCGGCGACTGCCGCCGGTTCCGCACGGCGCTACAAATCCTGCTCGATCCACGCGCGCTGCACGTCATCGCACCAGTTGCCGACATTCCAATCGCCCCAGGCGCCAAGCCCGCCGAGCTCGTCCGGCCCGCAATAGACCGGCACGTGCACGACCGACAGGCCGTCATGCGCCTGTGCGCTTTTGAGCGCCGCGCGCAGCGCTTCGGCAGTGTCGCCGCCGGAAAGCGCGAGAACCCCGGAGACCGCGCTCGCCAGCCGCACGTAGTCGACCGCGACACGGTCATTCGTGCGGAATTCGGCCTGGTATTGCGTGAGCTGCAGCCCGGTGATCGCCGCCATGCGGCGGTTGTCGAAGATCACGATCATGCCGCGCACGCGGTGCTCGACGGCGTCGATCAGAATTTGCGGGTTCATCATGAACGAGCCGTCGCCGCAGAAGGCGATGCCGTAGCGCGGCCTGTCGGTGTGAGCAGATGCCAAGAGCGCACTCGGGGCAAAGCCCATGTAGGAGGCGCCGGCCTCGGTGAAGGTCTCGCCGGTGCGATCGTCCTCGACGATCTGGAAGCCGTTGGCCTGCACGTCGCCGGCGTCGAAAAACTTGGCGGCGCCGATCTGTTTGGCGAAATCGGCGACGATCTTGATCGCCGCCGGCTGGGTGAGCACCGACTTCTGCCAGGCCTCGTCGCGCAACGGCGGGCAGGCGAAGCGCTTGGCCTTGTGGGCCGCCCATTCCGCCTTCTTGGCGGCGCAGGCGCCGAGCCAGGCGCGCTTGTCGGCGGTCGCTTTGATCGTGGCGAGCTTGGCCGCCAACCGCTCGGCCACCGCGCCGATATCGCCGATGAGCGCGAGTGTCTTGTTGTAATGCAGCGCGTCGGCCAGATCGCCGTTGATGTTGATCACCGCCTGCGCCTTCTTGTAGCCGATGCCGGAACAGTCGGCCTGGCAGACAGCGCGCGAACCGATGACGATCAGCAGCTCGGCTTCTGCCATCGCGAAATTGCCGCTGATCGAACCCTTGGAGCCGCCGACATGCATGTTCTGCGCATGCGCGTCCGGCAGCACGCCGGTGGAGCCGGGTGACAGCACCACCGCGGCGCCCGCCACCTCTGCCAGTTTTCTGATCGCCGCGTCATGACCGCGGCAGCCGCCGCCGGCCTTGATCGCGACCTTGGCGCGGCCCGCAATCGTCGCTGCCGCCTGATCGATCGCCGCATCATCGGCCGGTGCCAACTTCGGCAATAGCGGCCGCGCCGGCAGCGCGGCGATGTTCACGGTCATTCGCGCCGGCTGCGTATTGAGCGGCAGCAGCAGATAGAACGGTCCGGCGCGATAAGGATGATTGACGCGCAGCGCGCCGCGACGCAACGCGTCGCGCAAAGCCTCCGGCGTGTGCAGCACGTAGGACTGACCCATGATCGCGGTCATGCGGCCGAATAGGCCCTGCTCCTCCTTCGGCACTTGCTGCATGTTGTAGCCTTCGCCAAAAGTCGTCTCATCGCCGTAGATGTGATAGACGCCGACGCCGTTCGAGGCTGCCGCCAGAGAGCCGGCAAAGGCCTGCATGGCGCCCGGGCCAATCGAGGTCACCACCGCGGACAACTCGCCGTATTGCCAGCGCAGCGCAGTGGCAGCATGCGCCATCTCCACCTCGTTGCGGCAATTGATGGTGCGGGTGACGCCCTCCTCCTCGTAGATGCGCAGCACGTCGCCGAGATCGGTCGAGCCGTGGCCGAATATGGCAAAGAACTTGCGCACGCCCTGCCTGACGAGGCCGAGCACCAGCGCTTCGGACAACGTTGTTTCGATCAGCTTGGGCAGGCTGCCCTGGGCCAGCGCCTGCTCGACGCCGCCGGCCTGCGCGACCGCGCACGCGCGCTTTCGCATCTGGCGGACGGCGTCGTCTTCTTGCGCGGGACTGAGCATCGCTGCTAGCCAGAGTACGTTTGAATACGAAACGGCTGCCACGACGACGGCCTGCTCCCTCTCCCCGCTGGGGAGAGGGTGGGGGTGAAGGGGTTCGTTACCCTCATAGGCTGTAACCCCTCACCCGCCCGCCTTCGCCTGCGGCTTCGGCGGGCGACCTCTCTCTATGGGAGAGGTGAGGCCGAGCGCCTGGCAAGCGCCGTTCAATCTCCAACACGCGTTCCCTTCGGCCGGCTACTCGGCCGCCTGCATGCGCGGACCGCGCAGCACGGCCGGCTTCCGCTCGCTCTGCTCGCCGCTCGCCCAGGCTGCCGCCGCCATCGCCCACGCGTCGCGGATGGTGCGCTTGGCGTTGGCCAGGATGAGTGCGGAGGTTTCGCCCGCCAGTACCGGGCGCACCTCGGCGCTCACGATCGGGCGCTCGGCCTGATCGAAGAAGCCGTTGTCGTTCAGCACGTGGAAGAAATCGACGACTTCCTGGGTGTCGATCTCGCCGCCCGGCACGCCGAAGCGCGGCTGGATGTCGCCATAGGCCGGGTGCTTGCGGTCACGGAATACGCAATTGCCGAGATGCGCCGACCACAGATAGTCCTTGATCAGCGGGATGGCTTCTTCCGCCTTTTCATCGAGCAGCGGGAAATGCGAGAGGTCGGCGAGCAGGCCGAAATTGGCGTAGTGCGGGCGCACCGCCTTGGCGATGTCGAGCGCGTCGCTGAAATGACCGATCAGATTCATCTTGTCGATGTCGCGATCGAAAATCTTGAGCGTGAACTTCATCGACCCTTCTTCCTTGCCGTAATCCATGATCTGGTGCAGCGAGTCGATGAGCAGCTTCTTGGCCTCTTCGCGCTTGGCATCGCCCGGATCCTCGCCGGCGATGATACGCACCGCCTCGGCGCCGAGGTCGTAGGCCTCGTCGATGCAGTTCTTCACTGCGCTTATGGCGCGGCCGCGCTCATGGGCGTCAAACGAATTCAGGTTGAGCCTATTGCCGAGAATGCGCGGCTGCGTGGCATAGGCAACTGAGAGGTGACTCTGCTCGAGCAGATGCCGGCAAGTATTGCGCTCGCGATAGTCCTTCATCCAGCCGACCTCGACCGCAGTCCAAAAATCGTCGGCGCAGAGCTGCTCCAGCGTCGCGGCGAGCGGGCCTTCTCCGCTCTCAAGTCCGGGGAAGGCCTTGAAGTGCACGACGCCGACCCGCATTTTCCCGTACATGTTGTCGATCATTGCCCTCTCCCGTCGCCCGATTTTTCGCATGAAATTCTACTTGGCCTTTTTCGACTCGGCCATCGCCTTTTTCAGAATCGGATCCCAGCGCGCGATGTCGGCCTTCAGCACTTGTTCGAGATGTTCAGGGCCGCGCTCGGCCTTGCTCGGCACTGCGCCGCCGAGATCGGTCAGCCGTTTGGCGACCGCCGGATCGTCGAGCGCCTTGTCCAGGGCGGCGCTCAACTTAGCGGCGATCGGTTGCGGCGTGCCTTTGGGCGCGAACACCGCGCTCCAAATGCTGAGCTTATAGTCAGGCAGGCCTGCTTCCTTGGCGGAGGGAACATCTGGCAGCGCGGTCGAGCGCGTATCGCCCGACACCGCGAAGGCCTTGATGGTGCCGCCCTTCACCGCCGGCGCGACGCTGAGCACCTGCTCGCAGAAATAGTCGATATGACCGCCGATGAGATCGTTGAGCGCCGGTCCGGTGCCGCGGTAGCCGATGGGCTGCGGGTGGACGCCGGCCTGCGTATTGAAGAGCAGGCAGGCCATATGCGAGGCCGAGCCGATGCCGCCGTGGCCCTGGCGGATCTTGTCGCCGCCTTTCTTTACCCAGGCAATGAAGTCTTTGAGATTGTTGGCCGGCAGGTCCTTCTTGCCGACGATAGCGACCGGCGAATTGGCCGCGAGCCCGATCGGCACGAAGTCCTTGGTCGAGTCATATTTCATCGTCGTGAAAAGCGCAGGCGCCGCGACATGCGAGCCCATGCCGGCGGCGAGCAGGGTATAGCCGTCGGGCGCAGCCTCCGCCACACGCGCCGTGCCGATGGTGCCGCCGGCGCCCCCGACGTTCTCGATAATGATGCTCTCGTTCATCGCACGGCTCATGCCGTCGGCCACGATACGGGCCACCACGTCGCTCGGACCGCCCGGCGGAAACGGCACCACCATCTTGATGGTGCGGGTCGGGTAATCTTGCGCCGCCGCCGGCAGACCAGCAGCAGCAAGCGCCGCCGCCGCAAGCACCCCTTTGTAGAACTTTTTCATAGCATCCTCCCCTTTGCTCTCGTATGTAGCAGCCTTCTTTTATCCGTCGGCTTGCGCGTCATTTCGCGTGCGCATGATCTTTTCCGAAAGCCGGTTGCCACTTTTTAAGGATTATGCGCTTGCGCCTCTTGCTCCTTCTCGCGGATCGCCATCAGCACCTTCTCCGGGGTTGCCGGCAAAGCTGTGATGCGCACGCCGACGGCGTCGTAAATCGCGTTCATGATCGCCGGAATGGTCGGCACCATCGCCGGCTCGCCGATGCCCTTGACGCCGAGGGGTCCGATCGGGTCGGGGTCCTCGATGATGATGGAATTGATGCGCGGCACGTCGAGCGAGGTGGGCAGGATGTATTTGGCGAAGCCCGAGGTGCTGGTGCGGCCGGAATCGAGCTTGTAGTCCTCCATCAGCCCCTGTCCGAGCGCCTGCACGATGCCGCCTTCGATCTGGCCTTCCACACCTTGCGGATTAACGGCGCGGCCGACGTCGTGCGCGGCCCAGATGCCGAGCACCTGCACTTCGCCGGTCACCGTGTCGACCTCGACCTCGGCCACCTGAGCGCCGAACACGTAAGCCTGCCAGGGCCGGCCTGAGCCGTCGACCGAATCGAGCCCGGTCGTGTCGGTGCCGAAGCTGGCGGAGCCGACCGGCACGACGCCGCGGCTCTTGGCGGTCGAGACGGCCTCGCCCATGGAGATACGGTGATTGGTGTTCTCGGCCCAGATTTCGCCGTTGCCGGTCCGGATCAATGCCTCGTCCACGTCCCACACATCGGCCATGACTTTCACCAGCTTGCCGCGCGCCTCGCGAGCGGCAAGCGCCACCACGTTGCCGATCATGTAGGTCTGCCGGCTGGCGCCGGCATGCGCCGCTTCCGGCGCGCGCGCGGTGTCGTTGTCGCCGATCACCACGTGCTCGGGCTTGACGCCCATCTCATGCGCGGCGATCTGCGCCAGCACGGTGAGGATACCCTCACCGATTTCGGTCACGCCGGTCACCACCTTGGCGCTGCCGCCATCGTCGATCTCGGCCCAGGCGGCGGCGCGGTCAATGGTGGCGGTGCGGGCGATGCCGTACCAGCAGGCTGCCATTCCACGTCCGCGCTTCCGGGCCATTAGCCGATCCCCCTTCCGCTCCCCGCGCACGCTTTCCCTCTCCCCGCCAGCGGGGAGAGGGTGGCGAGCGAGCGCCAGCGAGCGAGCCGGGTGAGGGGCAATGGCGAAAGCTCAGACGCGCGACAACGCCCCCTCACCCGCCCGCCTTCGCCATGCGGGCCTCGGCGGGCGACCTCTCCCCGCACGCGGGGAGAGGTAAAGAGAGCGTGTGGCGCAGCCATCCTCACTCCGCCGCCTCCTGCTTCTCGTCCGCCGCGAGGCGGGCGCCGAGCGCGCAGGGCGGGCGGATGTCGTCACGGTCAAGATCGCTGCGCGTTGCGCCGCGCGAGACCGGCGCGCCGGTCTGCCAGCCGCTCGCCCGCTCGACCGCATCGAGCGCCCGCAGCAGGCTCACGGAGTTGAGCTTCGCCTTGGTGTGGGTGACGGCGCCGTCGCGCATGGCATTGATGCGGCGGATCTCGAACGGATCGAGCCCGAGCCGCTCGGCGCAGATATCGAGATGCGATTCGGTGGCGAATGCCGTCTGCAGCGCGCCGAAGGAGCGGAAGGCGCCGGACGGCGTGTTGTTGGTGTAGATGCCGTAGGTGTCGACCCTGACGTTCGGAATGACATAGGGCCCGGCCGCCAGGATCGCCGCTTTGCGCATGACGCCTTCGGTCGACAGGCCGTAGGCGCCGCCGTCGCAGATCATGGTCATTTGCAGCGCGCGGATGCGCCCGTCGCGCGTCAAGCCCATGCGCAGGCGCGTGCGCGAGGGGTGCCGCTTGGCGGTGGAGATAATCGACTCTTCGCGCGTGAACACCAGCCGCACGGGCGCCCGCGTCTTCATCGCGAGTAGCGCCAGCATGCCCTGATAGATCATATCCTCCTTGCCGCCGAAACCGCCGCCGACCGGACTCATGATGAAACGCACCTTGCTGATGGGCATGGCGATGATGCGCGCCAGCATGTGGCGGTGATGGGTGATGTTCTGGCTGGGCGAGACGATGGTCACCACGCCGTCGTGATCGACATAGCCAAGGCCCGCTTCCGGCTCGAGATAGGCGTGCTCGATCGGCTGCGTTGAATAGGTCTCCTCGACAACCAGGTCGGATTCCGCAAAGCCCCGCTCGACGTCGCCGACGCGGATCGGAATGTGCTTGGTGACGTTGTCGGGCGCGTAATCATGCAGCACCGGCGCGCCGGGCCGCATGGCTTCGTCCGGATCGAACACCGCCGGCAGCGGCTCGTACGCAACCTTGATCGCGGCGAGTGCGCGCTTGGCGGTCAACTCATCTTCCGCCGCCACCGCCGACAGCGCTTCGCCGACATAGCGCACCTTGCCGCGCGCCATGATCGGCTGGTCGTTGACGAAAACGCCGAAGCCGTCCTCGCCGGGCACGTCGGCGGAGGTAATGACGCCCGCGACGCCATCCATGGCCTCGGCGGCGGACGCGTCGATCGAGACAATTCGGCCATGCGGATGCGGCGAACGCAACACCTGCACGTGCAGCATGCCCGGCATCACCATGTCGCCGGCATATTTGAGGCGGCCGGCAACCTTGCTCGGCGCGTCGATGCGGCGCACGGTCTTGCCGATATAGTCGCCCGCCTCGGCATCAACTTCGGCGAAAACGGTGGCCGGCAGCCGACCATTCTGCACGTCGCGCGCCAATTCGACGGCGTCGAAAATCTTCTGATAGCCGGTGCAGCGGCAGATATTGCCGCCGAGACGTTCCTTGATCTCCTCACGATCGGCGAACGGATTGGCGCGCAGCGCGGCGGTCGCCGCCATCACCATGCCGGGAATGCAGTAGCCGCACTGGCTGGCGCCGGCCCTGTGGAAGGCCTTCTGCAGCACGCTCAATTCGCCGGTCTTGGCCAGCGATTCGATGCTGTCGATCTTGGCGCCTTGCGCCTTGGCGAGCGGCATCAGGCAGGACTTCATCAACACGCCGTCGACGAAGACCGAGCAGGTGCCGCATTCGCCGGCGCCGCAGCCTTCCTTGTTGCCGGTAAGATTGAGATCGTCGCGCAGGAAATCGAGCAGCCGCTGATGCGGCTTGGCCGCGCGGGAAATCTTGCGGCCGTTGACGATGCCCTCGAAGCGCAGCTCAGGCATAGGCCGCCTCCACTTCGGGCGAGAGTGCAGCCGGATCGGCGCCGGCGCGGCGCGCCGCATTGATGAGGCCGCGAGCCATGAACCCGCGCACAACCTCGCGGCGATAGGCCTGCCGGGTGCGCGAGGCGACCAGCGATACCGGCATGTCGGCGGCTTGTTCCAAACGCGCCGCGGTCAGCGGGCCCGCGCGCAGGAATTGTTCAACGTCGTTCAACCGCAGCGGCTTCGGGCCGATGCCGGCGACGGCGAGGCGCACGTCTTCGATCGTCCGGCCTTGGGCGTCGAGTTTGACCAGCGCGGCGAGGCAAACCAGCGAAATGACCAAGGAGCGGCGGTGGCCAACCTTCTCGAAACTGCCGCCATACGCGGGCAAGGCATCGCATTCGATGGCGACCAGCAACTCGCCGTCTTCGAGCGCGGTACGATTGGGACCGATGACGAATTCTTCGAGCTTCATTCGCCGCCGCATGATCCTGCCGGCGGCGCATTTCGCCAGCTCGACTTCGGCGTCATGGGCGATCAGTGCCGGCGTGGCGTCCGCAGCCGGCGAGGCGTTGACGATATTGCCGCCGACGGTCGCCTGCGCGCGAATTTGGTCGTCGGCAAACCACACGGCGCAGCGCGGCATGCAGGGCATGGCGCGGGCGAGCTGAGGATCGTCGAGGAAACGCTGGATCGGCGTCGCGGCGCCGAGCCGCACGCGGTTTTCACTGACGGTCAGTTCGCGCAGCTCTGGGATTTTCGAAATATCGATCAGCAGCGGGATTTCGACATCGCCCGCCCGCCCCTCGCGCGCCCAGGGCAGCGTGTCGGTTGCGCCGGCGACGATGCGGTAGCGGCCGCGACTGGCCGCCATCGCGGCAACGGCTTCGTCAAGCGAGCCGGGCGTGAGATAGTCGTCGCAGATGAGCATGCTATCGGCTCGCTCCGTGTGCTCGCTCTCCCCGCTTGCGGCGAGAGGGTCGGGGTGAGGGGCACTTCCGAGTCCTCAACTTATCGCGAGGCCCCCTCGCCCGGACCGCTTCGCGGTCCGACCTCTCCCCGCGAGCGGGGAGAGGTAACCTCACTCCGCCGCGACTTTCTGCGCGGCGTCCATTTTCGCCTTCACCACCACCTTGATGGCGTCGTCGACGCGGTCTTTGGCGTAGCGGATCGCGGTCTTCAGATCGTCGAGCGGAAAAGTGTGGGTGTGAATCTTGGTGGCGTCGAAACGCTTTTGCGCCATGAAGGCTTCGGCGCGATGGGTCGCACTTTTGCCTTCGCCGCGGATACCGCAGAGATAAATGTTGTTGCGCACGATATGCGCCACATCGACCGGCACGTCGCCGTGCGCGAAGGCGGCGAGGCAAACGCGGCCGCCGCGATTGACCATGTGCACGGCTTCGTTCACCGCGTTGGTCGCGCCCGAGCACTCGACCACATAATCGACGCCCTTGCCGCCGTTGAGTTTCTTCACGGCGGCAACGGCATCCGGCTCCTTGCGGATATTGACCACCGCGTCCGCCCCCAATTCCTTGCCGATCTGCAGGCGGTTGTCGCGCGTGCCCGTGAGGATCACCGGCTGGGCGCCAAGTGCCTTTGCCACAGCGACGGTCAGCAGGCCGATCGGGCCCGGGCCGATCACCGTGACACTCTCGCCCGCCATCAGGCCGCCGAGCTCGGTCAACGCATACATGCCGGTGCCGGCGGTGACGACAAGGGTGGCCTCCCCGTCCGACATGTCGTCGGAGATCGGCACCAACGTGTTGATGTTGTTGACCTGGTATTCGCAGAATCCGCCGTCGGTGGTGAAGCCGTTGGCGCGGTGCCCCTTATCGACGTCGCCATAATTGAGGCCGTAGTTGTGGCAGGAGGTGTACATGCCTTCGCGGCAGCGCTTGCACTGGCCGCATCCGGCGTGAATTTCGACCGTGATGCGCTGGCCGATTTGGTACTCGTCGACGCCCGGCCCGAGCGCCACGACCGTGCCCATATATTCGTGGCCCGGCGTGAAATTCTTGTTGAACGGCATGCCGCCTTGGATGAGCGCCGGAGGCCCGTTGTAGATAATCTCCAGATCGGTCTGGCAGATCGCCACCGCATCGATGCGCACCAGTACTTCCGCCTTTTTCGGCACCGGCACCGGCTTGCTCGTGATACTGAGCTCGCCCGGATCGCCCAGCACCCAAGCCTTCATGCTTTCCGGAATCGGAAACTCATTGTGCTTGGTCTTCACGCCGGACGGTGCGTACATCAAGTCCTCCAGTTGGAAATCGAGCGCGCGGCGATTCAATTGGCGACGGCCTGCGGCTGATTGGATTGCGCGTTGGGCTCGCCGAATTCGGCGGACAGCGCGCGCGTGGCTGCCGTGATCTCGTCGCGGATGAGCGCGACATGCTCCTCATTGGCGCGCATGGCCGGCGTGGAGGCGCTGATCGCGCCGATCACGGTGCCGGCCTGGTCGCGGATGGCGGCGCCAACGCAGATGACGCCCGGCAGATACTCCTCGCGGTCGATGGCATAGCCGTTGCGGCGCACGACCCGCAGCGATTCGAGCAGCGCGGGAAATTCCGTGATGGTGTTGTCGGTGAAGCGCTTCATGCCGTGCGCGAGAATGCGGCGCATCTCGTCCTCCGGCAGCCAAGCCAGGATCGCCTTGCCGACCGAGGTGGCATGCGGGGCTTCCACTTTTCCGACCTTGGCGGTTTCGACCCGCACCGCGTGACGCGCCTCGCGCACGGCGAGCGTCACCACCGCGTCGCCCTGCAAGGCGGCGAGATGCACGGTCTCGCCGGTCGCCCGGTTGATTGCCTCCAGATAGGGCTCCGCCCGCCGCGGCAGGTCGACCTGCAGGCAGGCGTGGCCGAGATAGTGGATGCGCACGCCGAGCGCATAGAGCCGGCGTCCGGGCACCTTGGTGGCGAAGCCGCGCTTGATCAGCGTCGCCAGCAGATGATGGCAAGTTGAGATGTTGAGGCCCGTGCGGGTGGCGAGTTCGGTAAGCGTCGCCTCGCCCCCGGCCTCGGCGATGGTTTCCAAGAGGTAAAGCGCTCGGTCGACGGACTGGATGCTGTGACGGTCGCCGGCGGCACGGCTTGGCGCCCGGCGGGCTCGCGCCCCGGGCCCCGGAAGGATGGTGGCGTCCATTTGCTTGTTTCTCTCCCTAAGCGGTGGAAGGGAAATAGGATGGCCTTCTTGAGTCAAGGGTATTTTCAAATTGACCAACGTGGTTTTCATGATTTGAAAAACAAAAAAGCCCGGGAAAACGGGCTTGCAACGATCAGCTCCCGGCCACTAGGGCCAGGGCATTAACTTCGATTCAACGCGGCAGGCTTTTTACGCTGCCGCGCCGCGGAATTCCGGCACGGCGTCGCGCAGCACCTTGTAGATGGCCGCGCGCTCGTTGCGGACCAATCCTTGCTCCAGCATGCCGACCCAGGCGCGGATGGCCTCCAGCGACGGCTGCACCGGCTTGGCGGCGACGATCCCGGCTATGCCGATCTCGGTCGTCTCCTCCTCGCGCGCGAACAGAATTTCGTGCAGCCGCTCGCCGGGACGAATGCCGGTGAATTTGATCTCGATGTCGCGTCCAGGCTCGAGCCCGCTCAGCCGGATGATGCGTTCGGCAAGGTCTACAATCTTCACCGGCTGGCCCATGTTGAGCACGTAAACCGACAAGTCGCTCCGCTTCGGGCCGAGCGCGTGGCTCGCCGCCGTGGCAACCAGATCGCAGGCCTCGCGGATGGTCATGAAATAGCGAACCATGTCCGGGTGGGTCACGGTCACCGGACCACCGGCTTCGATCTGTGCCTTGAACTTCGGCACGACCGAACCGTTGGAGGCGAGCACATTACCGAAACGCACCGAGATCAACCGCATCGGCGCGCGCTTGGCAACGGCATGTCGGGCGAAATCGCTGTCGAGCGCCTGGCAATACATCTCGGCGAGTCGCTTGGTCGCGCCGAGCACCGATACCGGTTCGATTGCCTTATCGGTGGAAATCATCACCATGGCGGCGGCGCCGGCGTTGGCGGCGGCATCGGCGACATTGATCGATCCAAAAACGTTGGTCTTGACGCCCTCGCCCCAGTCCTGCTCGAGCAACGGAACATGCTTGAGCGCAGCCGCGTGAAACACGATATCCGGCTTGCTTTGCGTGATCAGCTGCTTGATGCGGTCGCGGTCGCGTATGTCGGCAAGGCGTCCGGCAATCTCGGCTTCGCTCTGCTTGGTCGCCAGCGCTTCCAAAACGGCATGCAGCGCCGGCTCCGAATTTTCGATCACCAGCAATTTACGCGCGCCGAATGTGACCATGCGGTCGCATATTTCGGCGCCAATCGAGCCGCCGCCGCCCGTCACCACCACGGATTTGCCGCTAATGAATTGCTCGAGCCGCCGGTAATCGATCTTCACGCTCGGACGCAACAGCAGATCCTCGACAGCGACCGGCGCAAGCTGCACGGCCTGGGCGCCCCCATCGAGCGAGGGCAGCTGGCTCATGTGCAGCCCGAGCCGTCGCGCCCGCATCAGCAGCGCTTCCGGTCGCGCCTCAGGCGACAGCGCCGAAGGCACCAGGACCAGCCGCGTGACCCGGTTGCCGCGGCTGGTAAGATCGGCGACAACCCGCTCGAGGTCGTCGACGTCGCCGAGCACGGGAATGCCGCGGATGGCTTGACCCCGGTCGGTCAGCGACGGCGAAAGGATGCCGACGGGCCACAGCTTTTTCACCGCCCCGCTCTCGATCGAGCGCAACAGAACCTCGGCGTCAGCCGCCCGACCGATTACCAGGGCCGGCGTGGCGTCGGTTACTTTGACGCGCTGAAGCGTGCGGGCGTAATGGAAGTATCGATAGGCGACGCGGGAGCCGCCCAGAAAAAACATCTGCAGGAACCAATAGAGCAGGATGGTGATTTTGCCGAAAAAGAATTGCCCGTAAACGTTGGGCGCCACCAGCACGTAATCAAGCGCGAGCAGCGAAACCGACAGGACCGTGGTGGCGCGAAAGATATTGTAGAGGTCGGGGACCGAGGTGAACCGCCACTTATTCCAGTGCAGCTTGAAAATGTAGTAGACGGCGCCGGCATAGAGCACGAACAGCGGCAGGAATTTGAGCCCGGTCAACTTGGTCGCCAGCTGAACATCCGGGAACCGCATGTAAAAGGTCAGCAGGATCGCCGCTGCGGTGGCGATCAAATCGTGCAGCACGATCAGCACTTGGCGCGGCGTCAGGCGCGGCAGTCTTATCATGGTATTAGCTTCGCCATTGTCATGCCGGATGGAGATTTACGCCATTAATTGCAAGCCGCAAAGGATGGCGGCGAATGCCTAGAAAAGCCGGCGCCAATTAGGCCGGCGTCTATTTAAGCGTCCGGAAATGGCAGCCTTCCTTGCGCTCTCATCTTGTGAGCGCTGATTCGGATGATGAAGCAAGTCGATGGTCTCACCAATGGGCTTCGAGCCTCGCCTCACGACTGCGGCATCCTGTCATAGGGCCTCGCATGGCCCAGGCTGTCGCTCAGCATCCAGTTCCAGGCGTCCGCGATTTGCAGCTCGAGCGCGGATCGTCGCGGACTCCAGCGCAGCAGCCGCGGTGCACGTTCCGTCGCACCGATGAGAATGGCTGGATCACCGGGTCGGCGCGGTCCGAATTCGACCCGGATCGGCCTTGTGCAAATGCGCTGGGCTGCAGCGATGACCTCCAAGACGGAATAACCGCGCGCATTTGCCAGATTCATGGCACAGCTCGGCCCGCCGGAAAGAAGGTAGTCGAGGGCGCGCACATGCGCATCCGCGATGTCGGCAACATGAATGTAGTCGCGAACGCAGGTGCCATCGGCGGTCTCGTAGTCGTTGCCAAAAACGGTGACTGCGGTCGCATCACGGGCGGCAGCCAGCACGCGCGGGATTAAATGGGTTTCCGGATCGTGTGTCTCGCCGATTGCGCCATCCGGGTCGGCGCCAGCAGCGTTGAAATAACGAAGCGAAACCGATCGCAAGCCGTGCGTCCGATCCAAATCGCCCAACATTCGCTCCACGACAAGCTTGGAAAATCCATAGGGATTAATCGGACGCAAAGGATGGTCTTCAGGGATGGGGATGATTTCCGGAATGCCATAGGTCGCGCAAGTCGAAGAGAAAACGATCGGCACCGCTGCATTCTGCATTGTTGCACGCAACAGCACCGCGCTGCCGCACACATTGTTGTTGTAGTAGAGCAACGGGTTTGCGACTGATTCGTCCACGTAAGCGTAGCCGGCAAAATGCATCACGGCGCTCGGCCGATATCGATTGAAAACCTGCCGCAGGCGAACATGATCGGCAAGGTCGCCCAATTCGAACGGCCCCCACTTCACCGCGCCGCGATTCCCGCGCGAAAGATTGTCGTAGGTTACCGGCTCAAATCCCTTCGCTGCGAGCGCTTTGCAGGCATGGCTTCCGATATAGCCGGCGCCGCCGGTTACGAGAATTTTCATTACCAAATCATCGCTGAAGAACCGTCTGCCCCATCACCAGCAGATCCATCTTGGTCCGCAGGAAGCAGTCGAGCGCTTCGCGCGGCGCGCAAACGACCGGCTCATTCTCATTGAACGAAGTGTTGAGCAGCATGGGAATGCCGGTCAGTTCGCGAAAGGCGTCGATCAACCGATAATAGATGGGGTTGGCGCGCGCAGAAACCGTCTGCAACCGTCCAGAACCGTCGACATGCGTCACGGCTGGAATCAGCGATTGCATTTCCGGACGTACCTGAAAAACCTGCATCATGAAGGGAACATCGTCGTCGTCCTCGAACCATTGCGAGACGTACTCCTTGAGTATGGAGGGGGCGAAAGGGCGAAAGGACTCCCGACGCTTGATGGCGGAATTGAGAATGTCCTTCATGTCGGCGCGACGGGGATCGCACAGGATCGAACGGTTGCCCAGCGCGCGCGGACCCCACTCCATCCGGCCCTGGAACCAACCGACGACCTTGCCGGCGGCGATGGCTTGCGCGGTCTTCGAGCAAAGGGCGCCTTCATCGAGGAATGTCTCAACCCTGCAGCCGGCTCGCTCGATTTCGTTCTTGTGCTCGCGGATGAGCGCTTCGACGGCGCGGGCATCATATTGCGGGCCCCAATAGGCGTGCTCCATGACGAAGGATCGCTTCCCCCCGCTTTTGTGCCATACCGCGAAAGCCGCACCGAGCGCCCCGCCGGCATCACTGCTGGCCGCCTGCACATAAACCCGCTTGAACGGCGTCATCCGCCGCACCTTGCCGTTGGCGACGGAGTTCATGGCACAACCGCCGGCAAGAGCGAGGTTCGAAAAGCCGACGCCCGCATGCAGCTTATTCAACAGGTTGAAGAATGCCTCCTCATAGACGGCTTGCGTTGAGCGCGCGATATCGCGGTGGCGATCCTCCAGTGCGTCCCCTGCGCACCGGCGCGGTCCGAGCAACTCTTCGAGCGCAGGGGAAAATAAGTCCGCGAAGGTCGGAGTGCTGTCATTCCATTGATAGGAGATCTGCTCGCGATGATGGCGAAAGTACTGCAGGTTTAGTTCATACGATCCATCGGAACATAAGCCAACGATATGGCGCATGGCATCGACGAAGGTCGGCCGGCCGTAGGGAGCCAGTCCCATCACCTTGTACTCGTCTCCGTAATGCGGAAACCCCAGATATTGCGTGAGCGCCTGATAGAAGACGCCGAGCGAATGCGGGAAATAGACCCGTCCCAGGATGTTGATGTCTTTTCCCCGGCCGGCCGCCCAGGCGGCGCTCGAAAAATCGCCGAAGCCGTCGACCGACACCACCCCCGCCTCATTGAATGGCGACACGTGAAACGCCGAGGATAGATGGGCGAGATGATGCTCGACCGCATGGATCCGCCCGCCGAATGCGGCGCCGGGAAAATTTTGTCGCAACAGATCGGCAATACCGGAGCGGGCTCGCCGGTTCTGCACGCGCCGCCACACCAAGCGTGGATCAGGCTTGTGCGACAGCAAATAGCTGATTTTGCCGGCGATATTGGCGCGACTGTCCTGATTTACGGCGATATGATCGATCTGCGCGAGCGAAACGCCGCCCTGCGCCAGACAGAAGGCGATCGCCTGCGTCGGGAAACCGGCCCAGTGTTTAACGCGGCGAAAGCGCTCTTCCTCCGCGGCGGCGATCAGCTCTCCGTCCCGAACGAGAGCCGCCGAAGAATCGGCATGAAAGCAATTCAGTCCGAGAATGAACATTGGGTATGCGATAAATTACGGTGTCGTTTGGCGCTGCAGAAAAGCAGCAAATGCACGCTCTTTTAGGTGCCGTTCGACTTCTTTGCGACTGCAATCATCGACTTGGCGAGCAACGGAATTCTGCCCACACGTAAAAATTCGATGTGCGAAAATCCCGATTTGCTGAGCAACGTGCGGAGCGTGTTTATCGACCAGAATTTTATATGGCCCCCGTCCCAGAGCGCCGTGAAATGGGCATCTAAGCTCCCCGTTAGGGCGAGAGCCAGATTCTTCCAATAGCCATGATATGGCGTTGATACGATGGCAATGCCGCCCGGCTCGACGAGGTCGAACAGGCGGTCCGCATAAGTTCTGGGGTCGTAAAGGTGCTCAACGACTTCAAGGCTTATGACGACGGGATACCGTCCGTACGTGGCAGCAAGATCGTCGTAAACGGAGGCGGCCTCTATATTCAAATGCGGAAAGGCGTGATTTGCGATTTGCACGGCAGATCGCGAAATGTCGATGCCGCTTACGGGCGCGTAGCGGCACAGTTTGTTGGCCACGCTGCCGTTGCCGCAGCCCAGATCAAATATGCGTTGCGGCTTGCGGGCGGACACGATTTTCTCCACCGCAGGCAACAGATATTCGTGCACGCACGAAAGCCCGCTTGTATCGTAGTGATAGCAATCCGAATTGGCCGTCATGCCGAAGGCACAGGCGGTCTACGAAGACGGCGGTCGATCACCTCCAGCGCGATCATGCTCTCCGCGAGCAGGCGCTGCAGCGCATAGAACCATCCAGGCCACCCGTCAAACAGACAGCCTTTAATGAGCAGCACATAGAACAACACGAGGCATGGCGCGGGCCACCCCATCCGGCGGATACGATCGTAGCGCGACAGGGAACTTGTCGAAGCATTCAAGAGGTATTCCGCCTCAATTTGCGCGTAGCGCTGTTGCGAAAGCAGCCAACGCGACAGCGGTTTGCGGTCGTCATGATAAATGGCTCCGAGCAAAGGAATCACCGTTCCAGCGACTACGACCCGGTGGCCATGACCTTCGTTCACATAATAAGCATCATGTACGCGATAAAGAACGACCCGCGGCGGGTAAAGGTTGCCGCGGAGCGCATGGCCGTAGATGCGAAAGACGAATGAGGCGCGATAGCCGGAAACCGTATCCGTAGCTTGCAATTTATGAAGTTCGCGCACCAGGGCGTCACTGAGTTCGTAATCCGCGTCGAGTGACAGCACCCATGCGGTTCGCACCTGGGCAAGGCCAAAGTTGCATTGGGCGGCGAAGCTGTCGAACGGCCGATGGACGATTTCGACCTGAGGATATCGCGCGAGAATTTTAAGCGTTTCATCGGTGCTGCCGCTGTCGACTACGACAATCCGCCGCGCCCACACCAGTTTATCAAGAGTGCGCGCGAGATTCGGCGCTTCGTTGAAGGTGATAAGGAGTGGGGTGATCTCATCGATCAATATAGACCGTCCGCCCGGCGCCCTGTACTCAACCGACCCGCACCGTTGCCGGCCGCTCGGTGCCATGCGCAAGCCAGCGATAAACGTCAAGCATGTCGCGGCCGACACGCTCCCAGGAATAGTCACGCGTAATCCATGCGCGCCCTTTGGCGCCCATGGCCCTCAGCATCTCGCGCGGCATTTCCATGGCTTCGGCCAATGCTTCCGCCAACGGCTCGACGCCATGCTCGACCCACCAACCGCAGCCTTCGGTTTCGAGTGCGGGCCACGGCACTCCTTTGGTCGCAATCACCGGCGTCCCAGCAGCTAAAGCCTCTCCGACCGTGACGGCAAAGCTCTCATTAAGGCTGGGCAACACGAAAAGGTCGGCGCCCCGCAAAACATCGTATTTTGCTTCGCCATATACCGGCCCCTCGATCGACAATCGGCACAGCTCAAGCGATCGCGCCAATTCTTGCAGCTTTGCCTCATATCCCGACTCGCTCGGTCCGATGATGCGCAACCGCCAGTTCGGGTGATTTTTTTCGACTTTGGCCCAGGCCGCTATCAGCCGTTCATGGCCTTTGATCGGGTGAATTCGGCCGAGCGAAACAATGCTTCGGTCGCCATTCGCCGCCTTGATCCGAGTATCGGTAACTAGCGGCAGGTCGATCCCATTGGGAATAACAGCCACCGGATTGGCGAGGCCGAAAGCTCGCACTTCCTCGAATTCCTGCTCGCTCGTCGCGTGGATGCACGCGGCCTTCCCGATTGCCGCGCTTTGAAGGAGGAACCAAAATAGGCGCTTTTTCCACCGCGAGAAGGCCAGCGCCGCCGGCGCGAGCATGCCCCTCGGCGACACAACAAGCGGCTTTTGCGAACCGGCGGATTCCCGTCCGGCCTGCACGTTCGGCATCAGCCAAAGCCCATGATTATGAATGACCTCGAGCTTCGGTGCGGCCGCATGCAGTGCGCGAGAAAGACCGGACGATAGCCGCAAATCGCGCAACACAGGCAACGTGGCGTAGTCCCAAGCAAAACATTGCTGGCGATAACCGGCGGCAGCGGCGTGGCAGCGTGGTGCGTCCTTTCCCAAAACAGAAAGGAGCTCGATCTCGGCGCCCGCCGCCGCCAACGCCTGGCAAAGCCGGGGCACGGTGTAGGACGGCCCGCCATGGGCTGCGTCAAGCCCGGCAATCACATGCACGGCGTAAATGGTCGTTACCTCGGGACAAACGTCACGCGATCACGTGAGAGCAAAAGCACAAAGCTCGGCAAAAAGCAGACCGAACTCGGGCGCTTCTCACTGGCGTCTTATTACCCGCACGCCGCGCGGGCGCGCGCCGCCGCTCGACATAGCAACGGCTCTCGAAGGCAGCCGAAAGAATTGGGTTGCGGCGATAAGTCGCGAAATGATCGTCGCAGCAATGAGGGAAACAGATATTTCAAGCAGATTTCCACCCGGCTGGAGCAGCACCAAACCCGGCATAGCGCAGATGATCAAGCGGCGCATATTCGCTTCCGCGAATGCGGACATGATTTTGCAATCGAGCCACATCAACGCAAAGCCGAGCATGGCAAAGCCAATAAGCACGCCGGGTTTGCCGAAGTTAATGTAGAATTCCAGCACCTGACCGGCGCCGACACTCGTATTCTTGCCGAATCGAAGGCCGGTGAATGCCGAAACGACATCAAGTCCGCCGCCGACCACCGGCTTATCCGGCCAAAGCGCGCGCGGGATCAGCGCCCAAACCGGCACCGTGCCGCCGTAAGCAAGGTCAACCATTCCGGCCTCATGATGCATCACGCCGGCACCGACCAGGAAATTTTGATTCAGCCGGTCGTCGAGACGAACAAGTTGTGCCGGCTCTTCCAAATCAAGAAGTTGGAAATTTGTGACGAGGCCCGAAATGCGGTCGAGCCGTTCCATCATCCCGGCATCTTCATACCACACCAGTTCTCTAATATCCTTGCGCTCACTCATATAGGTGACAAAGAACGAAAGCCCTAAATATATGACAAGGGGAGCGGAGACGTAGAAAATAAGCCGTCGACGCGTGATGACAAAAAGAAAAGTTATCACGCTCAGCAGCCAATTAATGCCGTAGCCGAGAAATCCACTCGTTGCGAGCGTCGAGAGCGGAAGTATCGGCAGCAATGCAAGCGTCGCCAGGGTTCGGCTCTGAGCATTGGCAAGCGCCGCTCCGTGCAGGCGCAGCCAAAAACCAAGGACAACCAGTGTTCCGATCGGCGAGACCACGGCTGACAGCGAGGGTACCTTTGCGGCAATCGGCAAGACCACGAAGTAACAAACGAAACCTATTCCAAGCGCTCGCAAGCCCATATCAATGAAGGCGTTTCCTTGTTCGGGCGACGGCATGGATTTTTTGCTGGCGATCCGGCCGTAAAACTGACGGCCGACTATGGCGCCGCCGACGAAAGTCGCCATGCCCATTAAGGTCAGTTCAAATCCAATGCGCGTCGCCGGCGCACGGCCGATAAAGAGCGAAATTGGCCCGATATATGCGAGCACCCCGGGAACATGGATGATCGATAGGCCCAAAAAATATGCGAGCGTCAACGCGCCACCGGGTTGCCGTCGCGTAACCGCGAGCCACGTCAAGGCAGCGAGCAACAGAAGCCAAATGAGCAATAAGTCAGCCACTCAAGCTCACCTGCTTTGCGATATTCGCAATAATCGCGCCAAGATACAGGAGGCATCTGTTTTCCGCCAATGTCGCGCTCGTGAGACTAAGGCGCATTATGGCGAAATCCTGCGTGCAAATGCTTCGACGCGCTCTTTCGGCAGGCAAATTACCTCCTCGGCTTGCCAATCGAATGGAGCAAGCATTGCATCGCGCTCGCTGCTCAACGTGAATAGTTCATGCTCCGAGTATAGCGCTTCATGCAGTTCGGCGGCGTCGCGAAATCCGCTTTTTTCGGAATCTCCGACCAGTTCCATGAGGACGATAGGGCGATCATTCAGCAATCGCTCGCGCAGACCGCTCAGAACGCGCCTTTCAAAGCCCTCGACATCCAGCTTCAATATGTCCATCGGCGGAAGCCTGTCCGCGCGACAAAGATCGTCGCCGCGGCGAATTTCAACCGATTCCGTATTTTGCTGATCCAATGTCCATGTCAGGGAACGCGAGCCGGAATTTCCCGCAAAGCCCGAGCCGAGAATGCCGCTCTCGTCGCAGTCGCCGAGGGCAAATGGGTAAAGCCGGATGTTTTCGAGCCCATTGAGCGCCATGTTCGAGGCGAAGCGCTCTCGTGCCGACCGGGCCGGTTCGAAGGCGACCACGCTGGTTACAAGCCGCGACATGAACAATGCGTGTTGGCCTACGTTCGCGCCCACGTCAAAGTAAGCGACTTCTTTTGCCGTTTGCGCAATAACGCGCGCAGCTTCGGCAAGAAAATCCAATTCCTTTACCGAATAGCCGCCAAAGAAGAAGATATTCCAATCGACGAGATCATCTAACCGCCCGCGATACCGCATGCCGTGAAAGGACACTTCGAACTCCGCCGTGCGCGGATCGTACAGGCGCCCCTGCAACGACCAGACAGCGCGATGCGCGCCGGGAACAGGCAGGTGGCCAATAGCCCTAAGGAGATGCTGCAGGACGGTTGGCATCGCTTTCAACGCGCGCGATCAGGTCTATTTTGGCCAGCCCGGAATGCGCGATCCCAGCGAGCGCTTCCTCTATTCCGTCGGCAGCTGCCGCTGCGCCGTAGGCTCGCGACCGTGCGGCAATAAATTCAGGAGCCGGCGGCGAAACCAGCACATCGCGTATCGCGCCGGCAAGCGCGGCAACATCGCCGACCGGAAAAATCCGCCCCACGGTGCCATCGGCGGCAAGATCCGGAGCGCATCCAGCCGCATCGGAAACGATAATCGGCCGGCCGCAGGCAAGCGCTTCATTCGCGACAAGGCCCCAGGTCTCATTTCCGTCGGACGGCAGGACCAAAATATCCGCCGTTGCGTAGACCGCCGGCATCTCCGTCTGATTACAAAAGCCAAGATGGTGAAACTGCAATCCGCCGCGCTGTGCTGCCGATGCCATTTCACGTTCGAGCTCGCCTGAGCCCGCAACGAGCACAGCTACATTCCCCATCGTCTGTGTCAGCTGCAGAGCGGCCGCAATGAGGTCGAGCGGGCGCTTGAATGGCACGATTTTTCCGACAAAGAGTATTACCTTTGTATCTGCGGCAAAACCGAGCCGCGCGCGCAACGCCGCGCGAGCCGCGACGGTCGCGCCGGCCCTGAACCAATCCGCATCGACGCAATGCGGCGAAAAAAACAACCGCGCCTCAGGATAGCCGTAGTGCATCCAATATTCGCGCGAGCGTCTGCCGGCATAGAGCCCGGCGTCAAATAATCTTAGAAATGGACGATAAATCACCGTCTTAACGGCGCTTTTAAGAATTGACCGCGGCGTATGAAGATGACTGTCGCCGCGGGCGAGCACCGGCAGCCGCAGGCGTTTGGCCGCGAACGCGGCCTGAAGATAACTTTTGAGATGCCAACCCTGGACCAGGACCGCATCCACGCGGCCTTCAACGAGCTTTGTAGCGATATCCGGCGTGTCGCAGCCGCCGAACCGATCGATCCCCGCGTGTCGCGCGACATTGTTCAAAAACGCATAATCGAATCCAGTCAGCAGATCGTTGTCCCACTCGAACTTGACGCCAAAACCTGCCTTCGCCTGATCGGCCGGCGTCGCACGGTGCGCGAAGAACACCGTGAGATCGAGCCGGCGCGCAAGCTCGCGATAAAGCGGCGCGTGATATTGAATCGGATGCGAGGCGACGACGGCAAGATGCATAATGTCTACATCGCGGGCTGTGCGCTCACACGATCAAAGATCTGCGCGAAACGAGCGGCTATGTTGCCGGCCTCGTAGGGCCGGAATGCCTTTGGATCCGGGTGTCCGAGGGATTCCGGCGATTCGGCGAGCACACGCAATCCGTCGGCCAGCGGGCCCTCAAGACTGCCGAGTTCTTCCGGTGTATCGAAAGCCAGTGCCCGCCCGCCCCCGGCAGCTGAGAGGACTTGATGCGCGCTGCTGGATCGATGGTACAAGGAAAGAAACGGCCGCCCTGACATGAGCGCGGGATAGATTTTCGACGCGGTATAGTGCGGCTCGTCAGAGCCGATCAGCAGAATGCCGTGTGATCGCGAAAGCACGCTAAGCGCTTCCAAATAAGGCAATCGCTTTGGTGTTTCCCGCACGGCGTCGGCAACCCCTTCTTCATCGGCCAGACTTAGCGCTCTATAGGTTGCAGCATCGCCGGTGGTACCCGCGAAATGCAATCGAATGCGCCGCGCGACTAAGGGATCGTCCGCCCGCAGCTTCTTGAGCGCACGAAACAGCATTCGTACCGTCGGCCAGTGCGGGAGCAACGTACCGACATAGGACAAGCGTATCTCGTCGGTCCGCATTTCGGCGCCGTCGGCGAAATGCTTTGGTGCTCGCCGCAAAGCCGCAAAATCGTCGCGATCTCCCCCGATGGGAATGGCGGCCATTCGCGTTCCGTCGAACCAAGGATAGCGTGCCCGCATTTGATCGTTTTGCACTTCCGATACCGACGTGACGAAGTCGGCCCCGCGCAGCGCCCGGGGCTCCAGCCACGTCGCCAATTGATGCGAAATTCCCGCCTTGGATGCGGCCGGCTGTTCAGCCCCCCAGCTCGAAACCCAGGGATCCTGAAAATCAAGCACTACCGGCACATCGAAGCGGCGCTTGATTTCGGCAGCAAAAAGCATCGGATAGAACGGTGCACCGGTAATGAGCACTGCGCCGATCGGCCGGGTCGCAAGCAGTCGAAACAACGCTCGCTGCATGGGCGCCCACGCCCGCAAACTGATTTCCCCTAACCCGAAGCAGCGGGTTAACCGGGCAGGCAGTGCCTGCACCTTTATGGTTTCAACCGACCCCGGGACAAGCGCTGCAAGGTCGGGATCGAGGCGCTGCTCGTGACATGCCTCGTGCACACAAAGCACGATCGGCTGCCAGCCCGTCGCCGGCAAATGCTTTGCGAGGTGACGCGCTCGGTGCACGCCCGCGATTGTGCTTGGCGGGAAATAGGGGGAAAGGATTATGACTTCTCGTTTCACGGATTGACGCGCTTAGGCTCGCCGCAACTCAAGCAACTTCGAAGGCAATTCCGTTGTTTCATCGATCAGTTGTGTCTTGAGGCGTTGAGCAAAAGACTCGAGTTGAGCGCTTTCGAAACAGTCTTCAGCAGCACCGCCTTTTCATAATCCCAATTGAAGCGGGCTTGCCCGAGCGAAAATGCGGCCGCGCGCGTTGCCGCTAGTGTTGCCGTGTCGGACAAGAGCCGATCGACGGCTTTGGCGAGGCTAGCGGGGTCGTCGACGGCGTAGAGGTGAACGGCCGGGCCTGCGTCGCAAGCGAAAGCGCGATGAGCCGGGATGTCCGACAAAAGCGCCGGAATGCCGGCCAGCAAATAGCTGAACAATTTGTTTGTGAGGGCGATTTGACGATTTTGCGTGTGACCGGTTTCGCCGGCCAAACCGACGTCATAAGCTGCGGCAAGCCGTTCCATTTCGGACGGCGTCGCGGGCGGCAATAGATGCATCCGGTCTTTGACCCCACAATCGGATGCAATGCCATAGAGCAGTTCCGCAAAGCCGGCGGACGGGTTGCCGCGCAGATATAGATGCGGCTTAGAACTCGCCAGTCTTATCGCCCGCACGGCACATTCCAATCCGCGATCCGGCCCGATTGTTTGCGAGAACCAGTAGAGCGATGGACCCGGCTGCGTCGTTCCGCTTTGCGTCGGGCCGCTCGGGGCATGAGACAGCGGAAACACATTGAGCAAGACTTCAGGCTTCCGAATGCCGTAAGTGTCCGCATAGGCCTTGGCGATGCCCGGCGAAGCCGCCGTCACGTAGGCGCAGCCGGGCAGATAGCGCTCCTCGATCATGCGAAGACGATCGCGTTCCACCGCGTGCGACGGCCCGAACGGCCAATCGCCCGGATGAAAGTCCTCGGCATCGAAGGCGTAGAGCCCCCCACGATGGCGAGCCGCAATTGCCGCCGCCGGTAGAGCCGCCGTGTAGTGTGCAATGTAGAGATCGGCGCTAACGCGTTTGGCCGCAGCGATGAGGTCATGTGTAATTGGATGCCGTGCTCCTTGAACAAGCGAAGGCCACCGCACGCCAGCCCCGACCATTTGGCGCGCCGCCTGTTGTCGGAGCGCCTGAATTGCGCGTGTGCGAAAGGGAGCATCCGGCCCGAACTGCAGCTTCGGACTCTTATTCCATGGCCGATCCTTAAATGAGCGGTCCTCGTTGCGTGCCCAGGCGATGAAGTCGGCGGCTATCACCTGGACGTCATAACCCGCCTCTGCCAGCGCATCCGCTTCCTTGACGAGCCTGGGATTGGTCGACAAATGCCCGGGCGTCAAAATGCAAATCTTCTGCCCGGCAATTTGGCGTAACGCCACGGTCAGGCGGCACCTTGCGATTGGCAGGCGGGTGCAATTAATTCTTCAATCATTGAAGCATCGAAAGGGCATGGCCTGCAGTGTTTAGGTGAAAAACGACAAGAACTGCCGCGCCGAGCCGGCAAGCGTGAGGTTCTCCAGGATGAACTCGCGCGGACGATAGGTGCCGGCGGCGATTTTGCTCAAGAAAACGGCGAATTTGTCCTCGAACTGGTCCGATCCGGCAAAGCGCTCGCCGCACCGCTCATCGAAATAGGGCACGCTGGTCGCCGGTATCTCCGGCTGCCCCCAAACAAAGCGGTTGGGATCGAGACAGAAGCCCTGATCCCATGCAAGTACCGGCACATCGCACGATAAGCACTCCTGACAGGCGAGTCCCTGGCTTTCATGCTCGCAAAGAAAGATCATACCTTTGGCGCGAGCCAGCAGACGCCGATAGCGGGCCTCGCTGTATTCTCCATAGCGGATCGTCACTGCCCTGAGCTTTCGATACGCGATCGATTGCAGCACCTGCTGCAGGAGAGCCGGCTTGTCAGCCCCGCGATTCCATCTGATCTTGTCGTAGACGAGTAGATCGATGTCCTTGGGGCTGCCCGGCACCCAATGTTCCGTATCTATGCCGACCGGCCAGATTGCACAGCGATCGCCGAAATAAGGCCGGTAGATGTCGGCTGCCCACGCCGAATGTTGCAGGTAGCGCGTCACCGGATAATCCGTGCAAAGCGTCGGCCACTCGCTCGGGTGCGACATCAGCGCGATTCCGGCGACGATCGGAATTGGGCGGTCATAGCCCTCGAGCGCATAGCGGCCGCGCCCCAGCACGCCGACGCGATCGGTTTGCTTTAAATGTGCAAATGGCGGGTTGACCAAATATTCGATGCCCAAGCGATCGAGGCCGAGGCACAGATTCTGAAATACTTTGCCGATGCCGCTCGCCATTGGCTTGCCGCGTATGATTCTCCGGGCCATCGGCCGCACGAAGCGATCGCCACGAATCCACCGATCACGCTCGGCGGGCTGACGGTAGTAAAGGCACAATCTATTTCTTGCGAAGGCAGACCGTGCTTTCCCATTTATCGGCATTCTGCCTTCGCCATCGAACGGGTGAAAAGAGCGTCTGTCTGCCCAACCGGTCTTCCCGTCGGCATGACCGCGGCAAACGCCGTCAAGAACAATCCAGCTTGTGCGAGGTGATAGGCGAGCTCGTGGAAAAGACATTGCCCGTCGTAATATTCAACGAAACTCACTTCGGCGATGACGGCTTTTGCCGCGGCCAGGCACTCCGGCGCCCCGCGCAATGCTTCAAGCTCATAGCCCTGAATATCCAATTTGAGCAGGTCGGGCGAGGGAAGATTCCTCTCACGTCGATACTCATCCAAGCGGTGAACCGAAAGCGTAATCTGTTCCGCCTCAGTCACTCCTAAATGCAATTTACTCAATTCATTAGGCCGCAAGATGCTCGACGAATCTGAAAAATCGGTAACGTGAAATTTCTCTATCGCGTTCCTTGCCCCAAGAGCTATGGGGTGCATCGTTACTTCTGTTACGCAATCGAGCTTCTTATGAAATTCGGATTGGTGCTTGGCGAGCGGCTCGAAGGCGTGAATGTTGGCATTGGGAATAAGCGACTTCGCCAACAGGCTCCAAGTCCCGACGCTGGCGCCGATGTCATAGATGGTGTCGATGCCCGCTTCACGCGCCAGTTTCAACAACTCCAGTGAATCGATATGGGCCAGCGCAAGACCTGCCGCCGGCGTGCCCCTAAGTTCTGCCAGCCGCCTTTTTCTGATCGATTCAATCGCCAAGCGCTCGCACAACAGTCTTGGATTGAAGAAGAGTGCCGGCCTCATGGCATTCAAAGCCGAAAATGTTCGGCGATGCGCGCGATGCTGCGGGCCACGGAATGCTCGCTGAGTGCTCTTGTCTGCGCGCGCGCGCGCATGCCGGCACGCCGAGCCGGATCGCGTCGCAGCTCGTTGAGCTTTTCGCTCAACTCGTCGGCGGTGCGATAGCACTCGATTTCCGCCCCGAGCTCGTACAATCGCTCAAGCCCCGCGGTCCACTCCGTCAAATAGCAGGCGCCGAGCATTGGCGCTTCGATGTCGCGCAGGCGCGAATAGACCAGGGGCTTGCGCGGCGAGCGGGTTGCCGTGGGAACCCGGTTGACGCCGATCGTAACGATCGACTCGCGGGCCAGACGAATATACTCGGCATCTGAAACCGCGCTTCCCAGATGCACAGGAAGGATGGGCGGCGACCGTAGCGGACGCAATCTGGCATCAAGTTTCCGTGTCAGCGCAATCCATCCGCGCTCGCGGACCAGATTGATCTGATTCTGCAGAATGCGCCCGATAGTACGGTCGTGCTTCGACTTACCAGCCGCGCTTTCTTCCGCCAGCCAACCGACGCCATGTATGACGAAGTCCGCACCGCCGTCCAATGCGCGGCCGAGCAAATCGCGTCGCAGCTCATCGGCAGAGCCAACAAAGGTCGCTTGCGCCGATTCTGCGGAGGGCAGGCTTCGCAGCTCGGCGGGCACCCAACATGGCATGGCGGCGTGGATGTACGGCAAGCCCGCCCGACGATACATCGGCAGAGCCTCGAATTCCGGTACCCAATGCAGAGCGAAGGGTTGATACGCGGCCGGAACTTTGTCGAAATCGCGGATGTTGTCGCAGAAGAAATTGACGCAAGGAATTCCCTTTCTTTGCAATTCGCGGATCGCCGCCGGCTCGACCTGCTGGGGAAAGAGGTATCCTAAAAACAGATGGATCGGTTTGCAGGCGTGCTCCCGCCGCACGAAGTCGTCCACCGCACCCCAGGTGCGCGCGCGCCAGCGATTGAGCGCTCCGGCGTCCGCGCAGGTCAGCCCTTCCGCCCAATCGACGTTCGGAACCTCGACGACCTCGTGACCCGCTTCGCGCAAGCCATAAAGAAAATAATTGCGCCAAAATTCATATGCCGGGACCGCGTGGCGGATCGGGCTCTGCAGACAGCTTAAAAGCACGCGCATTCATACACAAGGCGATCTAGTGCCATAAGCCCTGCTTTAAGCCCAAAGCTCCACGCATAGTCCGGCGAAGCATGAGTATTTTCTCAGTTTGGCGAAATCCGAGCATCCGGTACATCGATCCGAGAATTCCCGAATCCGGCGGACGAAATTCCGGATCCAACTCGTGAATCCAATTCGCCAGCGCGACGGCCTCCTCGATATCGTGGTATCCGATCCAATGCGCCAACGGCCACAGCGTCTTTATCGCGGCGCGTTTTCTCCTGAGAGAAAGCTCGCCGCGGCGGTCGAGCAACCGGAGAATTTGACGATAGATACAAAGCTGCTGAATATGCGTGCCGGTTGCGCGAAGACCGCCATGACGTTGCAATCGAGCACGGTTGTGCATGCGATGACAGAACGCATTCAATTCGCTCACGGCGATCCGAGGGTTGCGCAGCGCGACTTCAAGCAAGAAGCAACGATCGTCGCGGGAGGCAAAATCGGCGGCCGGAAAGTGCGTTCTATGTGGAATGTCTTTTACAAATTCCGTACGAAAAAGAAACGATGAATAGGGAGCGACGTGCCCTTCGCCGAGCACCTCGGCGATAAAATCATCGCTGGGGCTCCATGGCACTGGGCGTACAAAGGTCTCATCTTGATATTCGTCATGACCCGACCCAACGATGTCGGCTCGGGTTTTTTTACCCAAATGAAATTGCACAACATTTGCGTCAGGATTGAGCCAATCATCGGAGTCCAAGAATCGCACATAGGAGCCGCTCACCATCGGCCATGCGCGATAGATTGCCCACGGCTTTCCCCATCCGTCGCCTTGCAAGGTCACAATATCGGACTGGCTCTGCAGCCACTCGGCAGTGCCGTCGTCGCTTCCGTCGTCAATGACGATGATCTGAACATTTATCGAGCTGCTTCGGCACGATTGCACGGCTTTTGGCAGCGACCACAGCCGATCTCTGGCCGGGATAATGACGGTGACGTCTGACATCTCGAAATGGACGTTCAGACCCGCGCCGGAGAATTACAGCCCAATGCGCATCACGCGGCCGACTGCAAATTCGTTTGCGGCCGAAGATCCATAATGGCGCGCATGCGGTCGCCCGCGCTTTCCAGAGTGAAATGCGCCAGGACGCGGGAACGCCCGGCCTCACCCATGCGGGCGGCGCGTTCGGGATCGTCGAGCAAGTCAGTTATTGCATCAGCCATCCCGTCTATATCGCCTTCCGGTACCAGGATTCCCGTAACGCCGTCTTCGACGGTTTCGGGAATAGCTCCATGCCGCGTACTTACGACCGGCAATCCGCATGCCATGGCTTCCAAGATCGAGAGGCCAAGAGATTCGGTGCCGTCACCCGGTAAGGTCACGCAGTGTTGAATCATAAGTGTTGCAGCTTGCATGCACGCCCGGACGAAATCGTGGCATTGCGCTCCGTGAAATTGCACGCGGCTTCCGATGCCGAGCTTTCGGGTTTCCGCTTCGAGGTCGGCTCGCAGCGGACCATCCCCTATTATTTCAAGGCGAATCTGCCGGTGTTTCTCTGCTGCCCTAGCAAAGCTGCGAAGCGAGAGGAGCGTTCCTTTTTGCGGAACCAACCGGCTCACCATTAAGATCATGGCATCTTTTGACGACGCCTGGTTCGAATTGAACAATTCCGTGTCGATGCCGCAGGGAATGACCGCAATTTTCGTTTCGTCACATCCCAAATCTGCAAGACGGCGCTTCATGAATGCCGATGCGGCAAAAACCTTTTCGGTCTGATCGAAAAGCTGCCGGTATTGTCTTCTCACCGACCATCTGCGCGCCAGTATGTTTACGTCGTATCCATGGAAATATACAAACAGCGGAATCTTGGCCCGCTGACATGCTCCGGCAAGCATGCAACCTATCGGCCCGTATTCCGCAAGCAATGCTTTAGGCCGGTGCGTGTCTAAAAACTCGAGAAAGCGTCGGCGATCGTCCGCGTCGAGTCCTGGATCGACATAGGCGTGCCAGCGGTAGCGCATTCCGTTGACGATACGTTGCCCTAGCGTCCGCGACACACGACGAGTCCGAATAGGACTAAGAACTGGACAGCCGAATTGTTCGGCGCGCGAATCATCTTCGCAGAGGAGGACCGTTTGTCCTGGCGCAATTGTTCGCACATGGTTGCGGATGAAGGTCTCCGGATAGGCATCAAAAGACGGGGCCGCCAGCGCGAGCAGTTTTTCTTTCCGGCTGAAATCCGGAAAATTCATCTCCACTTCCAAAGCCTCAGTCCTGATGCCGCTCATCGGCGCAAAATCGCTTTTACGCGGCCGACTGCAAATTCGTCTGCGGCCGAAAACCCATAATGGCCCGCAGGCGATCGCGCGACTTTTCGAGCGTGAAATGCGCGAGCACGCGGTCCCGCCCAGCCTCACCCATGCGTGCAGCGCGCTCGGGATCGTCGAGCAGCTCGGCGATGGCCGCGGCCATGCCGTCAACGTCGTGCTCGGGCACGAGAATGCCGGTAATGCCGTCATCGATGGTATCCTCGAAGCCGTTGTGTCGCGTCGTGACCACAGGGACCGCCGAGGCCATCGCCTCCACCAGCGATACACCAAAGCTTTCGACGTCGCCATTCGGCGCAGTAACAGAATGCTGAACGAAGACCGACGCCTCACCCATCAGGCGAGCGACGAAATCGCTGTCACGCGCGCCGTGCAAGCGCACGCGGTCGCCAAGCCCTAGCGCCTCCACCAACGCCCGGCAGCGGTCCGCCAGTGGCCCGTCACCGATCATGTCAAGCTGCGCGTGCGGATAGCGTCCTGCGATCTGCTTGAAGGCCTGGATGGTCAAATGCGGAGCTTTCTTCTCGACGAGCCGCCCGACGGCCAACAGACGTTCCGGCAACCGCCGCGTTGGCGTAAAGCGGCCGGGATCGACCCCGCCGGGACTTACGTAAAGTTTTTCGACCGGACAGCCAATATCGGCCAACTTGTCTGCCAAGAAGCGAGAGGGCACGATGATGCCGGACGCTTCCCCGAACAGACTATGATAGTGCCGCCGCTGGTGCCGGTAACGGAGCAGAATGGATGCGTCATAGCCATGAAAGTGCACAAAAAGCGGAATGTTTGCCTCGCGGCAAACAGACATTAGCAGACAACCGATTGGCCCATATTCCGCAAGCAAGGCTCTAGGCTTGTGGGCACCTAGAAATTGGAAGACACGCCGGCGGTCGCCGGCGCCAAGCCCCGGATCGACGTAGACACGCCAACGGTATCGGAAACCGTTGACGATCCGTTGTCTCAACGTTTGCGGCGGATTCCAAGTGCGTATGGGAGAAAGTACGGGACATCCGAATTGGTCACTGCCACCATCGTGTTGGCAGAGAAGAACTGTCTGCCCCGGCGCAATTGTTCGCACATGGTCGCGAATGAAAGTCTCCGAATAGGTATCAAAAGAGGGGGCCGCCAGCGCAAGCAAATGCTGTTCTTCCGGACCATAGTCTGAATGGTTCATCTGGCCTGCGAAGTCGCCGTCTCGACGGCCCTCATCGGCGCAAAACCCCTTGCGCGATAGTCATTGTCCCTTGCGCTCGTAGATGAAAAACGCCGAATCGGTTTCATTTTTGCAGGGATTCTCAAAACTCTCCATCAATGCCCACTCCTTAAAGCGACTCGCGACAAAGTCCGTAAACCGACGATGACGAACGTGCTGAGCATGACTTTGGCCGCGCAAGTTCCCGTTGTTGTGATATTCGGCAAAATTCGACGAATAAATCATGACATAGCGTTTTGCCGACTTGAATAACGATTCCATATATCTTTCAAAGATATCATCCTCCACAAGATGAAATATGACGTCCAACGACATCGTCATGTCAGCCGAGATCGGCGGAACCGAATCCGCAATCAAATAGAAGGTCTTCGACGCGTCATCTTGAAAGCGCTTTTGCAAGAGAGCAATCGCCGTCGGTGATACGTCCAGCCCGATGTATCGTGGGATGCACAGCAGGGCAAGTTGGTTGCCGTCGCCGGCACCAAATTCAAGAACCGATTCAATCTTTTTATCATTCACAATTCCATTGACGAAGCCGGCCTTATATTCGGCAAGACGCCCGAACGACCCTGCACCCGAATTTCCGCCTTGCGCATATCGCTCCTCCCAGTATTGCGCGGACCTGAAGGGCGGCATCGGCCGCAACCGATAGAGCAGATGATGCATTTTTCGGACTAAGACAGCCATGCCGTCACGATATGCAAGTTTGGCTGCCATCGATCGCTATTTCATTACACGCGAGACAGGCTGCAATCCGCGGGCGTCGTCGGCGAATTGGAGATTCCGTCGTCGGCATCGACCAAACCCCATTGCGCAACGAGGGTACAAAATCCGCTCTCCGATACCGACCGGTACACCCGAGGGCTGTCGATCATGTCTTCTACTTTAAAATGAATGGCATCCAAAACGACATCGAGCGTCGTCATGGTTTCCGTGTGGACGCCGAAAGCCCATCTGTATTCACCACACTGCAAAGGAAGATTAGCGATTTGGATCCTGACCGTGCGACGCCCGTTCCAAATGCCAGGTTCAAATCCGGGGCAATCGTGGTGATCCATATGCAGAATCCTTAACCCCTCTGCTGTCATGCAGACGGCCGAGAGATTGAGCCGGGCCGGCACACGGCCGGCAATCGTAAATTCGATCGTGGCCGGCATCATTCGATGCAAAACCGCGCTGGTATTGCCATTATGATCGAGCAGACGCGCCGAAATTACCTTCAGTTCGCCGGAGCCATATCGATTTCGGTAATTGACCAGGTCGACTTCTCCACGTTCCGTCGAATATTTGCTTTCGGCCAAGTACTTGTTGACGACGGTTGCAACGTCTCCGTCGGACATAATCGTACCGCTCGATAGCAGGATCGCGCGCTGACACAGCCTGCCTATAGCAACGAGGTTATGGCTCACGAAGAACACCGTCCTGCCCTCTTGGGCGACTTCGCCCATCTTGCCCAGGCATTTTTTCTGGAATTCGGCGTCGCCAACAGCCAACACCTCGTCCACCAATAGAATCTCGGGCTCGAGATGGGCAGCCACCGCGAATGCGAGGCGCACATACATGCCGCTTGAGTAACGCTTCACCGGCGTATCGAGAAATTTCTCGACGCCCGCGAAATCGACGATCTCGTCGAACTTACGCTTGATTTCGGCGCGCGACATGCCGAGGATTGCGCCGTTGAGGTAGATGTTTTCGCGTCCTGTCAGTTCCGGATGGAATCCCGTTCCAATCTCAAGCAGGCTCGCTACCCGGCCCTTGATGGTCACCCGGCCTTCGGTCGGCTCCGTGATGCGCGAAAGTATCTTGAGCAGCGTCGATTTGCCGGCGCCGTTGCGGCCGATCACGCCCAGCACCTCGCCGCGGTTCACCTCGAAATTCAAATCCTTGAGCGCCCAGAATTCCTCGGCCTTCTTGTCGGCGGCCGCAGAGCGGCCTCTGGTCAAATCAACCGTTTTGCGCCAAGAATTGGCCACGCTCCGCATCAGCACGTCGCGTAAGGCGACATAGCGCTCGCGTTCGCGCTCGTGCCAGATCACATATTTCTTGCTGAGCCCTTCCGCCCGAACGACCACGTCGCTCATGTCAGATCACGTCTGCGAAAGTGCGCTCGGTGCGGCGGAAGTAGCCCACGCCGAACCACAAGAAAATACCGATAATGCAGAGGCTAAGCCCGAATTCGGGAAGATAGAGAGAATTCCCGCCGCCAAGTAAGCACCAGCGGAATCCGTCGATCACCCCGACCATTGGATTGAGACTGTACAGGAGTCGCCATTCCTGCGGCACGATGGCGCTGGAGAATCCGACCGGCGATACATAAAGACCAAGCTGGACAATAAATGGAATGATATAGCGGAAATCGCGATACTTTACGTTGAGCGATGTGATCAAGAGCGCCGGCCCGAGGCTCGCGAGCACGGCCATTGCGATAAAGCCAGGCAGCAATACGATGCGCCAAGTTGGTGCAAAGCCATACCACGCCATGACCGCGGCAAGCAGCGCGAGATTGACCGCAAAATCGACCAGTGCGACGACCGCCGCCGCTACCGGAATAATAATGCGCGGAAAGTAGACCTTGCCGACAAGATTGGCGTTGGCGATCAGGCTATTCGAGGCCTCGCTCAGAATGGTCGCGAAGAGAAACCACGGCAACATACCGCCGAAGACCATGACAGGATACGGAGCGGCGCCTTCACTCGGCAGCTTTGCAATTCTGCCGAAAATAATTGTGAATACCACCATGGTCAAAAATGGGCGAATGACGGCCCACGCAATGCCGATAACGGTTTGTTTGTAACGCACCGAAATATCGCGCCATGCGAGGATCGCAAACAGCTCCCGATAGGCCCAAAAATCCCGCCAATAGTGATAATCGATATGACCGGGCTCGAGGACCAGAACTTTCTCGCTCGCAGACGAACGTTCGAATTTCGGCGCCATGTTATCCTGTAGCGGACGTCGCAAACACCGGTGCTACTTCGAATAAACGCGCCATCGCGGCGTGGACGTTCGCTGCAAAAACTTGCCGTCCAAAGCGAGCGCGCACCGCATCGGCAAGAACATAGCGGTCCGGCTTCGCGGCGGTCAGCAGTTGCAACATGCTGGCGGCGAAGTCGGCTTCCAACACGGCCGCGCCTAGTTCACCATCCGCGAACGCGTCGCGCGCGCCGGCGGACGCGAGACCGAGTGCCGGTGTGCCGCTCGCCATCGCCTCGAGGAAAACAATGCCGAAGCCTTCGCGTGTTGATGGCATCACAAAAAGATCAGCCATGCGGTAAAACTCGATAAGCCGCTGAGCCGGGACCGCTCCCGCCCATATCACGCGTTCGCCGACTCCCGTTTCGTTTGCCAGCGCTTCAAGACGTTCGCGATCATCGCCCTCGCCCACCACGACATAGGCCACATCAAGTCCCCGCGCGACGAGATACGGCAGCGCCGCGATCACGCGATCATGGCCCTTGTAGCGCTCGCGCGAGTCCATGCGTCCAACCGTCAGCAGCACCTGCTTGCGAGCAAGCTTCAACTCGGCACGAAGTGCCGCGCCGTCGCCCGGCGCAAACGCCTCGTCGACCGTATTCGGCAGCACCAAGACTCGTTCGGGCGCTATTGCCGCCCAGGAAAGCACGGCTGCACGCGTGTTTCGTGAGACGCAAAGAATAATATCGGCCGCCTCGACCGCAAATCGACAGAGCCGCGACTGGGGCTGTTGTATTTCAACGCCATGCATCTGCATGATCAGTTTCGCTCGCCTGAGGCGGGCGATCAGCATGGCAAGCGGCGCCATGAACAAATGACCGCAGAATACAACGTCAACCGGTTCGGATAGCGCCGCGTAGAGCGCTGCCAGGGCATAGGCAGCCCGGCCTGGCCGCGGCGACCACTGATGAATTCCAACTGGCGCGTGAGTGCTGTGCGCTGCAAGTCGCGGAATGACAACAACCGAGGTCGCCATTCCCGACTCGGCTAAAGCGGAAAAAAGGTCGCGATTATATCGTGCGATGCCGCCGCTTCCGCCGAAGGCGTCGGTTACCAATGCCAGGATGCGATGCCCTGCGCTCACTGGACGAACGCGACCTTCGGTGTGGTGAGTGCGGCCAATACCACGCGCGACCAATCGCGGGAGACAATTCCTCTTGTTCTTTTGGTGCCATCGATCGGCCGAGAGCCGGAAGCTTTGGCCATCCACGCCCCGGTGGGAACAGCAAAACCGGTTTTTGCGCGCATGATAATCTCATTGGGCAACGGCCGCGACGGCGCACGAGCAAGAGCAGCCTTACCTTCGCCTTGCGTCATTGTTCGCATGGCTGGTGCAACGGATTTGAGCAAGGCCACATCGACGAGCGGGACTCTGATTTCGACGCCATGCGCCATGCCGGCCCAGTCCGCGTCGCGCAAAAGCTGATGCCGCATATAGTGGGTCGATTCGAGCACACAGATGCGACCTGCATCGGAGCCCGGATCGGGCTGAAGATTCGCGGCGAGCGTCTTAAACGGCTTCAGCCGGCGCATGCCTTCGTCCACCATATTGCGATTCATGAGCGCATAGAGCTCATGCGGCAAAAACAATCCTCGCTGCAGAAGGTAAAGGCCGGGCCAGCTATTCGCGTGCTCGAGTAATCCCAGTGCCTTTGGGCTGGCTTGCGTAAGCCGCGGGAACGCTTCCTCAAGGAGCGTGCGTATGAGCCGCCCGAGGCCGGGTATCGACGCCACCGGTCCGAATTGTCGCCGCCACCGCGGCAATGTCACAAAACTTGGGTACCCTGCCAACAGTTCATCACCGCCCAGACCAGAGATTGCCACTTTCAGGCCGGCCTCTTTCGCCGCCTTTGCAATGAACCACGTATTGACGCCGTCGATCGACGGCTGATCCATGGCCGCTAGCAGGGCGGGAAGGTGGTCGTGGAACTCGCGTTCGGTCACGCGCCGAACGGTGTGTGTTGCCTCATAGTGCTGGGCGACGCGCGCCGCCAACGGCGCTTCGTCATCTGCGGTGCCCTTGAATTCCTCGAACGCAAGCGTGATCGCGCGAATCTTGCTCTTTCCAGCGTCGCGCATCAGCCCAAGAAGGGCGCCGGAATCGATGCCTGCCGAAAGGAAAATACCCACGTCGACATCGGCCAACTGATGAGCGCGCACGCTGTCCGCGGCACCAGCCCGCAAGCGCTCGGGAAACTCGTTTGGCGAAATGGGGTTCGCAGCGCCTTGGCTGACAAGCGTAGCGAGATTCAAAAAGCATTTGGGCTCACGCGCACCTAAGGCATCGACCCATTGGGTGTGTCCCGCGGGCAGCGCGCGGATTTCCCGATAGAGCGTGAACGGCTCCGGAACGCTGCCAAACAGGTGGAAACCGACGATGCCGGCGGGTTCCGGGTCGCGCGAAACGCGGCCGCCTGCAAGTAAGGCCTTGACCTGCGAAGCAAAGCGAAACGTCCAACCGTCGTTGGCGGTGTATAGCGGCTTGATGCCATATGGATCGCGGGCGAGAAACAATCCGCGCATTGCTTCGTCCCAAATCGCAAATGCAAACATGCCGCGCAGGCGATGCACCATTGCAGCGCCTTCGCGGGCGTAGAGATGCAATAGGGCCTCGGTATCGGAACTCGTGCGAAAGAATGCTCCGCTATTTTCGAGCTCAGCGCGCAAGGCGGGGTAGTTGTATATCTCTCCATTGTAAACAATGACAAAGCGGCCATCGGCGCTTTGCATAGGCTGCGATGCCCGGTCGGAGAGATCGAGAATCGATAGACGCCGATGCCCTATTGCGAAACGGCGGTCCGCCGTCCACCATTCGCCCAATCCGTCGGGGCCGCGCGACCGCATGGCGTCGCGCGTGGCCAGGAGTTCATTTGCATTAAGCGCGCTGGCCGCCGGGTGATAGGCGAACAGCCCATTCAGGCCGCACATGGCTAATCGAAATTGCTTGTGCCCGGCGAATACACTTTTACGGTTTCGTGCTGCTATCCGTTATTTCGCAACGATCAAAAAACGAACTATGCTTATTAGCGCGCCCCGAAACCGGTCAAAATCGTTCGTATCGTCATGACCGCAATCACCACATCCAACCATGGTGAAAAATTCTTGATGTAATAAAAATCAAAGTGCAGTTTGTATTTAGCTAATTCGGGTTTGGCGACATTGCCCTGCTGCACCTGAGCCCATCCGGCAATTCCCGGCCGCACAATGTGCCTATAGCTGTAGAAAGCCAGCTCGCGCTCGTACCATTCAGCAAGCGGGAGCGATTCCGGGCGCGGACCTATCCAGCTCATCTCGCCTTTGAGGACGTTGATGATCTGCGGGAGTTCATCAATCCGGTATCTTCTCAGGAATGCGCCGACCAGCGTAATGCGAGGGTCCTTGACCTCGGTGAAATGGGCGCCCTCGACCCCGGACTGCATGGTGCGCAGCTTATAGACGCGGAAAATCCGCCCGCGGTATCCCACGCGCTCTTGGGAAAAGAGCGCCGGTCCCGGGCTATCGAACTTGATGAATATCGCCGCAATGCCGCAGACGACGGCGGCGAACGGCAGCACGACAATTGCCGTCAAAATGTCGATGGCAAGTTTGAGTTGAACATAGACCGAAGACGGGTTGATTGAGCCGAGAGTATTTTCCGACAGATGCTCGATTGCCACACGACCGGTGAGCGACTCCTGCATCTGCTTGGAATGAAAAACGCGGATGCCGTTAAGCGCACAACGGGCAAGAAATGCCTGCCACACTGATCCGATATCGGCGCGCAAGTCGGCGACGATGCCGTCACAGTCATCGGGAATCTGGTCCGGAGAGCGACAAATCATCCAGTCAACACCGGAAAATTCGAGCAACTCCGCCGTATGTCCGCCGGCAATGACCGCGATTCGCGGACGTTTGACGCTGCGCTCAATCAGGAACACGACGTAAAAAAAGGCGACAGCGATTATGAAACTGGCAAAAACCTGAAACCGTGAATAGTCCTGGCGCGTGACGAGAAGCAACGCCGCCATCAGCCCATAGGAAACGGAGAACACCGGCAGGATGTAGGAAAAGATTTGCAACCCGGGCACGGTCGCCAGCTTGCGCAGAAAAAAGTAGCCCAACACCACCGCTGCCGTCGTACCAAAAAGCGCGTTGTTAAGGCTGGTCGAACTAAAATTCAGCACATCGCCTGGCCAACGCATGAACGCCGGCAATGCGACGGTCAAGATGAGCCCTAGAATGATTTGCCATCGTCGCTTGCCAAGCGCCGCCGGCGGCCAGAACTTCCGATAACCAGAATCTGAAGGCGCCCCGGAGTTCGGGGCTACGGCGATGGCTCTCGGATTTACAATACGGATCGACATACCCTACGCCAACTTGCGCCGGCTCGACGCAGAGAGCCTGATGAAATAATGCCCCCGCCGATAGCACCACCCATTCTTCCGAAAGCTACCGCATACCGGGTGAAAACCCCAGATTACCAAGGCTTTCAAAGCCAGCGCCAAGCCCATACGCTTGGTATCATTTGGTATCATGATGGCTCGAAACGTGCAACGTCGTGCGCATATACACAAAATAATAAATTAAGCCCGATTACTCCAGTAAATATTCTCGCTTATACTTGGGAGTATTATTGAACCATCTCCTAAGTCGAGACAGGCCCGCTCTAAGAGAGCCGTTGAGCCGGAACGGCGTCCAGCCGGGGGATTTTTTCGTCCCCTGTGCTTTCAAAGTCACGATCAATCTCGCCTGAAGGCGCCATGAGCGCGCAGCAAATCGCAAACAGCACCGTGAGCGCAATGGTGCGCATGGGATAGTCGACCGTCGAATGCAACAACAGCAAGACGACGACAATTGAGGCTGCGCGCGCGAGAGCCGTGTCAAGGGTTGGAGCGCCGGGCGGATCGCTGCGCCAAAGCGAGAATGTCGAAATGCCGAACCAGACCAAAAAACAAATAGCCAGCGCCAGCCCGGGTATCCCCCCGGTCAGCCACAACTCAAGCCAATCGTCATGCGCGTGGTTGACATATTTATCTAGGAGCAGGGTTCGTGGAGCAAACATCTGGTAAACCGGCACAAACGTTCCAAATCCGGTGCCGAACGGCATGTTGGCAAGCGCGGCTTGCGTTGTGACCTGGGCAATGGGCCAACGAAGATCTTGGATGACGTCGGCGTCTTCCAGACGTCCCATCATGCTCGTAAAACCGAATTGAAAGGCAATAAGTAGCGCCACTAGATTGGCGGCAACCCCGTAGGCAAGAAGCCGACGGCCGATCTGACCGTAGCTGCTGCGCCATATCAGTAAAAGGCAGGAGAATCCCGCGCCAATCGCCAGGGCCATCCCCGCGCGCGAGTGCGTGCCCGCAACACCGATGACGACAACAGCAAGCAACACGAGCAAAACAAAAATGCCGAGCCTGCGATAATCGTTTTGCTCACGCATAAGGCCGATTGCCCAGGCAGCGGCAAAAGGAATAGCACAATACAAAAAAGCGGCGTCATGATTTGCGTTGGCAAAAAATCCAACCGCTCGATCAACGTTGGTAATTGCGTAGAATCTTAGCGGACTGTCGCGGCCACCCATCAACTGCATCAGGTCGAGCGGCACACTAAGAAGAACAATCGCCAGTACCAACCCAATCGAAATGCGACGTCCGGCCCGATCGAGCGAGAGCGTCGCAAGAAAGATTGCAGTGGCGGGGAGCAGCGACAGGAGCCCGCGCCAAGTAGCCACCGGATCGAGACTCAGCGGCAGCCAAGGCAACTGCATATTGGCCGCTTTATATGCGGAGGCAATTTCCCCGCGGCCCGCCAAAGCACCCCATAGCCTCGGAGGCAGGGGGATTAATTGAACGAGCGGCAGCGCAAGAATCGCACACAAAAGAACGAGACCAAATTGCGCCGATCGGGGCAGTCGTCTGGGCGCGAGCTTGAAGAGCGCCCACGCGAACAAGGGCAAGGCTGCCAATTGGACAATGACATCCGACCAAAGCCCTTGGCGCGTGCCGCCGCCAAACAGCAACGCCATGACGATGACAAAATATGTATAGGGCGCAAAGGCATGCACGGCGGCACGCGGCAGCATGAAGCTCACGGCCGCATTCGTGCGCAATTCGATTGCCTGTTCTTCAGTCCCAGTCTGGTCCATGCATCAGCGTATCACTTCTGAATGAAAAATCACCCGCGCCCCATGGCAGGCGCGGGCGACGCAACAAGATCAATCAGCTAACCGGCGACAGAGTCCTCAAGGACTCACCGGACCGTGGTGATGGTGCTGAGTTAGAAGTACGATTAGGGTAATTCCCGCAGCCACACCACCGATTAAATATGGATCAAAAGTCTCCGGCGTCGCGGGGGGCGGCGGTGGTGCCGGCGGCACTGCTTTCACGGGCATCGAAAGATCGGTGGCATGTACGATGACCGGCGCCACGACGCCCAACGTAGTTGCCAGAACAACCGCCAGCAGACGACGCATGGTAAGACCCCTATTTTTTTTAATCATATATGATCTGAGGCTACAGTACAACCCGCGCTGTGTGTAGAAAAAAAGCGATTAGTTCCCTGCACTTAAGCCCTGAATCTATTGACGCCGACCACCGCAAGATCTCGTCCCCCCAGGGATCCGCTTTCTCAATGTCAAAGTCTTTGTGACGCACATGAATTGATCGTCGTTCATCATTGTTTCGCCAAGCCGATTGCCGAGGCCGGAGCCAAATCAATTAGAATTCGCACTCAGTTCGTCCAGGCCCCTGGCGAAGCCCTCCGGGTCTCCGGGCTCAATGCGGACATAGCGTTGAGTCGCACGGGTGCACAGAAGGTGGACATCCGAGCTCGCGGGACCCACGAAGATAATGGGCCGGCCGGAGAGAATACACGCATAGACCTTTGATGGCAGCACAATGCCGGCGAATTCCGATCGCAGGGTGATGAGATGCGCATCAGCGGCAGCGAGCAGGGCGGGAAGATCGCGTAGGCCGACCGGCGGCGTCCGCGCGACCGGGACCTGAAGATCGATTAGCCGATGCTCAATTTGATCCGCCTTTTGACCGGTTGCATTCAGCCAAAGGCCAAATTTCCCGCCGTTGCGACGATGCAGCACCAAGCCTTGCACAACCGTTTCCACTTCGTGCGCGATTCCGTAGTTACCCGAGTAAAGTAGTATCTTGCAGCCTGAGAGATTTGCAGGTCGGGGGGCAGGTTTCTCATTCCCGGCAATAGCCACCGGCGCGGAGTATCGTTTGATCTCGATCCGGTTGGCCGGAATGCCGCCCTGTTCGAGGACCGCTTTCTGATCCTCTCCCAGCACCTCGAACCGTTCGACAGTTTTCCGCAGTAGCCGCGTGGCGCGCTCCAGCCAACCAAGTAATGGTGGGCGACGGCCAAGGTGAGCAATGATTACTTCCGGGTATAGATCCGTAGTGCGATACATCAATTTGGCTTTTCGAAACAATTTCAGTGCAACAACGAAATACAACATGAATGGCGGCGAGCCCGTAAACAGCACGTCCGCGCCAAACGAATTCGGATGCCGTAAGACAACGTTTACGAGACGGATGTTTGTCGAAATCGTCCAAAACAACCGGCCGACGAAATTAGCCTTATCGTATTGTTTGGCCTTAATTTTATGAATGACGAGAGGCTTGCTTGAAGCCCGGTCAATGTCGACGCTTTCAACGCACGGCCTGCCGCTTGTTAACCCAACCAGATGAACTTCTCGACCTTTTGCAGCAATTTCTTTAGCCTCGATCAGTGCGTGCTGGCCGACCGCGCCGAAATCTGGCGGGAGCCAATCGACGACATAAAATAGCGGGAATTGGCTTTTATCTGTCTTAATTTGATCAATTTGCATTGCAGAACTTGCTAAATCTAGATCAATACTCCGCGCCGACGTTTCGCATGCGTCCTATTAGCACGATAATACATAAAACTATACATAACGGGCCGAACTCGCGTAGACTTGGTCAAGTGAGGGGTGCGATTTGATCGATCTGCATTGCCATCTTGTGCCGGCCATCGATGACGGTGCAGCAAATCTTGAAATATCGCTTGCCATGGCCCGCATGGCCTGGCGCGATGGCATTACCACCGTCGCCTGCACGCCGCATATTCTGCCGGGTGTCTACAACAATACGGGCGCCGCAATCGGGGCGGCGATCGCGCAACTGCGCCAAGCAATCGCGCAAGCGGGCATCCCGCTGCAACTCGTGGCCGGTGCAGATGTGCATATTGCTCCCGATCTTGACGCTCAGTTGCGTGACGGACGCGCCCTTACGCTGAATAGTTCACGGTATCTTTTACTGGAAGTGCCGCATCACGTCTTGCCGCCAAGATTGGAAGACCACATCTTTGGGTTGCAGACGGCCGGGTTTGTGCCGATTGTTACCCATCCGGAACGGCTATCTTGGATCGATGGCCATTACGACCTGCTCAAGCGTCTGGTATACTGCGGCAATTTAATGCAACTGACCGCGGGATCTCTGCTGGGGCAGTTTGGCCGGCGGCCCCGCTATTGGGCCGAACGCATGCTCGACGAAGGCCATTGCCATCTTTTGGCGACCGACGCGCACAACACTGAGCGGCGTCCGCCCCGCCTGTCGGAGGCGCGGGAGCTTGTTGCGCGGAAATGGGGCGATCAGGAAGCGGAGAATCTGGTCTTAAAGAGGCCTCGTGCAATCCTCGAAGACGCCAGCCCGGCTGACCTGGCTATTCCTGTGCAAGCTAAGCCTCGGCAATCCAATTTACCAAGAGGTTCGTCGCCCTGGAGCAACATTTTAAAACGAGTTCGAGGGGTGGGAGGCGGCTAAATGCGAAAAGCGGCTTCCACGTTGCGGCTTCTTCTGGCGCTGGCCGTACCGCTGTTATTGGCGAATTGTATTACGGACGCGAGCCAAAGTGCAAAACCCGTAGCTTCCGCGCAGCCTCAGTCCAACTCGACACTTGCACTTGCCAGTGCCAATAACGTAGGGCCGGATTATCGGATCTCAACGCGCGATATCCTTGATATCTCGGTTTTCCAGGTTCCCGACCTCAGCAAGACTGTGCAAGTCGGCGACGACGGCAATATCACCTTGCCCTTAATCGGAAAGGCATTGGTTCGCGGCAAGACCGCGCATGAGGCTGAGGACTTAATTGGCGACAGACTCCGACAAACCTACATGCAATCGCCACAAGTGAATGTTTTCATTAAGCAATATGGTCAACGCGCAACCATCAGCGGCGAGGTTAAGACCCCGCGCGTGCTGGAGATTGACGGCACAGTGACGCTGACCCAAGCTGTCGCCAGCGCTGGCGGTGTATCGGACCTTGCGGATTCCAATCGCGTGCATGTTGCGCGGACCGCGAACCAGCACATTCATGACACGGTCTACGATCTCGATGCTATCCAGGCCGGGCGCGTCCCTGATCCACCTTTGCAAGGGGGCGACCTCGTCGTTGTCGAGCAATCAGGGACAAAGGTTGCGTTCAAGAACCTCAAAGATCTGCTGCCGTTCGCAATCCTAGCGCCGTTACTATAAAGTCTGACGAAGCCCGATGTTGAATGCCGCTGGTGAGCCCGAATGAACGCGCCGAATTTCAACTTTGGTTCAGACGGGCAGTCCGATCGCCTGCCCGCCCTCGCGACCGGCAGTTCGCAGTTGGCTGCGCGCGGCGTGGACGCGATGGTCATCAAATCCGACGACGATTTTACCGGACAAGAGAGCAAAGTCTCCGAATACCGCAAACTGTTTTTTATGTGTCTTGGGCTTGCGTTGAAATACCGATGGCTGATCGGCGGGACCAGCTGTATCGCCCTTCTCATCGGATTGGTTGTGACCTTTGTGTCGACCCCGATTTATCGGGCAATGACGACCATACAGATCGACCGCAGTGCCCCGAAGGTGGTCAAAGTCGACAGCGGAATGCAAGACCGAGACGATTTCGGCGACATTATTCGCTTTTATCAGACGGAATATGATCTTCTCAAAAGCCGATCACTGGCCGAACGGGTCGCCGCCAATCTGGATCTTGCCGGCGCATCTGACTTCCTTCATCCGGCGTCGACTTCCGCATGGAAGAAGCTGAAAAATCTGATCTTTCCCAGCGGTCCTACTGCCGACAAGCGGGATTTTGCGCAAAGGAAGACCGCAGCGGCCGCGATGGTGCAAGGCGGCTTGACAATCCAGCCCGTCTCCAATTCACGGCTGGTCAAGATTTTTTTCGATAGCCCCAGTCCGAAATGGGCGCAACGCATAGCCAACGGGGTTGCGGACAACTTTGTCAGCGCGAATTTGGACCGGCGCTATGGCGCGTCGGCCTACGCGCGCACTTTCCTCAAGGAACGTTTGGAAGAGCTGAAGCTCAAATTGGAGGAATCCGAAAAAGCATTGGTCGATTACGCCGACCAAAAGGAAATAATCACCAGCGGTGATAGTAATCAGTCGCTGGCAGATGCTGACTTGGCCGCCATGAACGCCGCACTGCAGAAGGCGGTGACGGAGCGCATCCATGCTCAGGAGCTGTGGGAACAAGCCAGTGGAAGCAACGGCCTCGGCTTGCCGCAAATTCTCTCGGACACTTCCATCCAAATGCTGCGTCAACGGCGCGCTGCTCTGGCAGCCGATTATCAGGACAAGCTGTCGACCTTTAAGCCAGCTTATCCCGACATGATAAAACTCAAGGCGCAGATCGAGCAGGTCGATCACGAGATAAAATTGGCGGTCGACGTCATCAAGCAATCGATAAAGGCGCAATACGATTCCGCGCTTCAAGAAGAAGATGCGCTCAAAAAAAAGATCACGGAAGCAAAATCAGATGTAATCGCGACGCGCAGCAAACAGATTCAATATAACATCCTTAAACGCGAGGCCGACACCAACCGCACTCTGTACGATGGATTGCTCCAGCAGTACAAAGACGTCGGCGTTGCGGGCGCCGTAGACACGAACAATATTGCAATCATCGATCGCGCGCAGCTTCCCGGCGTGCCGTACAAGCCCAGCCTGATCAAGAACCTCTTATTGGCCCTCGTATTCGGATTGTTCCTGGCCGCTGTTGCGATCGCCATATTCGAAATTATTGATGACACCTTCAAGTCGCCGGAGGAGGTCGAGGAGCAACTTGGTCTGGCGGTGCTCGGCATTATTCCATTCGCCGAGGGTGACATCATTGCGGACATCACTGCGGCTCCAAATTCTCCTTTGGCGGAAGCTTATCGCTCATTTCGTACCGCACTCCAGTTTTCCACCGATCAGGGCAGTCCGAAGAGTCTCTTGGTAACGAGCGCACGTCCCGGCGAGGGAAAATCGACCACCGCGTTGGCGCTGGCGGTCAATCATGCCCAGCTTGGAATGAAGGTGCTGCTGATTGACGCTGACCTGCGCAATCCTTCGCAGCACCGAAATCTAAAATGCGATAACGGAGCCGGTCTTGCCAACTATCTGGCTGGAGCCGCCACTCCCGGCAGCATCTTCCGAGAAACAGGCGTCGAAGGCCTGTATTTCATGGCTTCCGGCCCGCTCCCGCCAAATCCGGCGGAGCTCTTGGCTGGCCCGAGGATGGCATCGCTCTTGTCTGCGGCGGGTGAGAAATTCGACACGGTTATTATCGACTCTCCGCCGGTCATGGGTTTGGCGGATGCTCCTTTGCTCGCCAGCGTCGCGGCAGGAACATTGCTGGTCATGGCGACCATGGATACTCGCCGCGGCATATTAAAGGCAGCGCTGAAGCGTTTACATTTTGCGCGCGCGCGCATGGTCGGCGCGGTCATGAATAAATTTGATTTCCGTTCTGCCAGTTATGGATACGGCTATGGCTACGGATACGGCTATGGATATGGCTATGGCGCGTTGGAGCATTACGGCTACGGCCAGCAGAATTCGCCCGCTCAGGTCGGTCATTCACCCGGGAGCTAGGCGATGGCGTCTCGCCGTGCAATCGATCTAGCGCTCGATTTGGCTCGAATGCCGGCTTTGGCGCAGACTTCCATAATGCCTCCAATTCCGCCGGACGTGATCGATCTCATGCGCATCGCGGCTCATTGTCCGCAATCTTGCCAAGCTGCCGTTGCGAAGACGGGTCAACCGGCTGAAGTTCTGATCGAGGCCGCCCGATTCTATTTGCAACAGGTCCTGCTTCGGCCCGACGCCGATTGTTACCGCGTTCTCGGGATCGAGCCTTCCGCATCAAGGGCGAAGGCTCGCGATCACATGCGGTGGCTGCTGAAATGGCTCCACCCTGATCATAATGGTGATTGGGATTCGGTCTATACCGAACGGGTTCTCAAGGCTTGGCGCGAGGTGGCTGCTGGCGGCAGAAGTGCGCAGCCGCGGGCGCAAGCGCCCTCCCGCGCGGCGCTCAACGATCCAAAAAAAGCGCAATCTGCCTCGATTCGGCTGCCTTGGATTCGGCGCCCGGTCAAAAAATCGCGGCCGGGAATGCGGCGTCCTCGCCATGCGCTCGTTCGGTATGGGATACCGGCCGGCGCGGCGATCATTGTCTTACTGCTGTGGTCGATTTTTTATTATTTCGGCCCTGGACAGACGGCTGCCATGACGCAGTTGCAGTGAGAGCCTGAAGCGATTCGAAGAGTCAGTGCGTTCGTAGCCAACACAACATGCCGCCAACGGGAAATTCGCGACATCGACGGAGCGGCCGGCACGCTGACACCGCCATTCGGCTAGCGGAACTATTGAACGCCTTCATTGCGAACGTATCCGGCCGCCGCCGAATAAGGAGAAAAAGACCTCGTCATCGGCACGGAACGTCGAGAATTGCATCACATCCGCGTCCTCGAGACCAAATCGGTGCTGCGGAGCAGGGTTGGCTTGTAAAGAAGGAAATTAGCCTCGCGGGCTTGGCCATCAAAACCGCGGTTGTGCTCGCGTTGCTTTGGATCGGATGGCGTATCATCGCTGATACCGCGGCACAAAACCTGGCACTAACAAATCCAGATGCTGCATTAGGCTGGGTCGCTCACGAGTCTCGCGCGCTGGATCAACTCGCTCAGCAGGAATTGCCTGATCCAGACGCTAACCTTGATGCGGCTCGAGGATGGGCGCGGCAAGCGTTGCGTTCAAGCCCGCTCGACGCGCAAGCACTTTCTCTGCTCGGCTTGATCGCGGAGCGCAAAGGCGACGGCCAGGCCGCCGAAACCTTAATGCGGATCGCCGGCGCGCGCACATGGCGCGACGAAACAACTCAGGCTTGGCTGTACGATCACTATGTCCGCCGCGGCGACTACGCCGAAGCCTTGCCCCATGTCGATGCAATTCTGCGTGTAGAGCCCGAATCGCAAGAGCGGCTTTTTCCTGTACTCGCTTCGTTGACGGTCAAACCGGAAGCCTTCAAGGCCTTGACCGACTTCCTGGCGACCTCACCGCCCTGGCGCTCGTGGTTCTTATCGGAACTGTCGGCCAAACTAGCCAACAAGTCCCGGCTGATCGAACTTTACGCGGCGCTCGAGAAAACTGAAAACCCGCCAACAAAAGATGACCTTGTCCCGTATCTCAATCGGCTTGTCGACGAGGGGGATTACGCGCAAGCCTACCAACTATGGCGCGCTACTTTGCCGCCTGGGCTACGGACCCTCGATACGCATCCCTTCAATCGCGATTTCGAGCTTCCGTTGGACGGATTGCCGTTTAATTGGGTTCTCACCGAAGCATCGGGCGCCGACATTCAGATCGTTCCGTCGCCGGACGCCGGGAGAAAGCGCGCTATGCGCATCCAATTTTCCGGCTCGCGCGTTGCCTTCGCCAATGTCAATCAGTTGATGCTGCTGCCTCCAGGTAAATACAAGCTGAGTGGCAGAGTGAAAGCCGAGGACTTGCAGACCTCGCGCGGCCTGTGGTGGCGCGTTTATTGTGCGGACGATCCCGACAATGTACTGGCGCATACCGAGCCGGTGTCCGGAACGTTGCCATGGACCGATTTCACGGTTGATTTTGAAGTGCCCGCGGAAGACTGCGAAGCCCAATGGCTGCAGCTCCAACAGCCTGCCCGCGTTGCATCGGAAAATCAGATCGAGGGCCAGGTATGGTACCAATATCTGCAAGTCTCGGCTGACAGTGGGGAGCCGCCGCGAGCCTATTGAAGACGGGTGTCGGAATACAAACTACCATTCTGAATCGCGGGGCTGAGATACAAGCCGCGCAAAGCAGTGGTGCCAACATGCTTCGTCTCGGGGTGATTGATTTGGCCGCGCTGCTGGGCTTCACGGCTTCGGTGCATGCGCAAGTCAATCATTCGCAGAACAACGCTTCCCAGAGCGACAATTTGATGCCATGCCAAAATCGGGCAAACAGCCAAGAGGCCTATGCGCAGGCACAGAATAGCGACAATACGCTTCTGATTTGCTCGGGCCTGGGGCTTGGTATTAAAGGGTTGATAGTCGTTTTGCTTTCGCGCCGGCAACTCTGGTTCTACGAACCCCGTGAATCCCTGAATAGGCAATGTCTCTCGTAATCGATCCGACGCCATCTGCAGGTCATATCCCATCGTCGGCCGATTGAACGGCCCACCGCAGGGATGTCGCGGGCGCGTCCGGCCCCCACTCCGCGATGTCGTGGTACTTGCCGGTAATCCACGGTGGCAGGCCTAGCGGTCCCCTGCACCGCGCTCCAGTCTATGTTATGCGGCTATCGAAATCTCAATGTTTGTCCCCTCCCCCAAAGCTCTTGCTCAATGCCGGTGTCCTCGAGCCCTAACGACGCAGCGTCCCCCACGCGGCTGCTGATCCCGCTCCTGCTTTTGTGGCTCGCCGGCTGCGGGCTGCGGCTGACGATATTGGCGGTGCCGCCGGTCATTCCACTCATCCACGATCAATTGAACTTGAACGCGACCCAAGTCGGCATTCTTACCGGCCTGCCGTCAATGCTGTTTGCCTTCGCAGCTGTGCCGGGTTCGCTGTTGATTGCGCGTCTCGGCGTGCGCAGCGCAATGATCGTCGGGCTGATACTTGCGGCGATCGGCGGGGCCCTGCGAGGAGCCGTGCCGAACGTGGACTGGCTTTTTGCCATGACCGTCGCGATGAGCGCAGGCGTTGCCATCATGCAGGTGACCATGCCCCCGGCGGTGCGCGCCTGGACGCCGGGGCGCATCGGCTTTGCCACCGCCGTCTACACCAATGGTCTGTTGATTGGGGAAATCCTGCCTGTCGCGCTGATGCTGCCACTGGTGCTGCCGCTGGTCGCCGGCAGCTGGCAGCTTGGATTCGTGGTCTGGAGCGTTCCGGTCGCGGTCATTGCCGCTCTGGTCGCGATACTGGCGCCCCGACAAACGCGCGCGAACGGACCGGCGATTCAGCGCCGCTGGTGGCCGGACTGGAATAGTCGGCTGATTTGGCAGCTCGGTATTATGTTGGGGACCGTCAACTCCATTTATTTCGCGAGCAATGCTTTCATACCTGATTATCTTAAGGATCACGGACAGGGCGCATGGATCAGCGCAGCGCTCAGCGGATTAAATATCGGCCAATTGCCGGCCTCGCTCCTGCTGCTCGCTATCGCGAGCAGGCTTGAGCTCAAGGCTTGGCCTTATGTCGCCTGCGGACTGCTCAGCACGGCGGGCACTGCCGGCATCGTATTCGGTTCTGGCGCCTGGATCGTGGCGGCGGCTACGTTGCAAGGTTTTGCCGATGCATGCATATTGATTCTAGTGTTGGCGCTACCGCCGCTGCTTGCTGCGCCCGATGACGTGCATCGCGTCACCGCCGCCATGTTCACCATCAGTTACAGTTGCGCGGTGATCATACCGATCATCAGCGGGCTGATTTGGGATTCGACCGGCATCGCCAGCATGGCCTTTGCGCCGGTTGCCCTGTGCGGCATCGTATTAATCGTGCTAGCGCCTTCGATCAATCATGTTCGGCCGGTTCGGAGCTAATCCATGCGTCCAATTCCTGTGGGAGCCAAAGGCACGTACACGCTTCGGGTCACGCCGGCGCATCTTGCCAATCAGTTCAAGGACGCCGCTCTCCCACAAGTGTTCGCCACGCCGATGATGGTGACCGCCATGGAGAACGCCGCGTTGAACGCGGTGCGCAACTATCTTGACCCCGGCGAGAGTGCGGTCGGCACCCTGGTCAATGTCCGCCACCTGGCGGCGACGCCGGTCGGCCATCAGGTGACCGCCGAGGCCGAGGTGACCGAGGTCGATGGCAGGAGAATCGAGTTCAACGTGACTGCGCGCGATGAGAATGAGCAGATCGGTGCCGGTACCCACGAGCGCATGGTGATAAACATGGCCCGGCTCGAGCAGCGGCTCAATGCCAAGCGGCGGCCCTAACGGCGCAATCGCCGCATCAGAAATCCGACCGGCCGCATCAGCGGATAGAGAAAGTACAGCGCATCCGGCAGGCGAAGGGTGCCCCAGTCGGCGGCTGTAAACAGCTCGCGGCGGGCTTGGCTTGTCAAATAGCGGAAATCCTTCTTGAGCAAGAGCACGTAGAGCCGGTGCCAAATGGAGTAGCGCACGAATCCTTGCCACGATGCGCGCGACGGCGTTTGGGACCATGCCGCGCCGGCGTAAAGATGCGCCAGCATGCGGTCGAGCTGTTTAACTCTTGAACGCGCCCGTGCTTGCCCAACCTCATGGTCGTCAACCGGCAAGCCCAACCAATCGTGCGCCAAGATGAGCGCGTGGCGCATCGCGTCGCCCAAGCCGGCAGTGTCCGCGGCCCTCAGCGCCTGTGCAATGGCGCCGGGCTCGCGCAAAGCGGTCGTCAAATCAACCAGCCAGCGCAGCCGCTCCCATGTGTGGCCAGCGCCGTGCACCATGAGGTAAAGCGCCAAATGGCGGCGCGAGAGCGTAGGAATGGCGGTAGTGCCCAAATTCACCTGGCAATGCTCGTTCCACAATGTTGCGAAGTCGACCGAAAGCAGCCGCGGATTATCGGTCAGCCGATCATGCAGTTCGATCATGCCGCGCCTGGCCGCATGCAAATAGGTGACCTCCTTAAGGGCCCAGTGATACGCGGCGACTTGGCGCGGCGAATGCGCCGGGTGTTTTGATCGATAGCCACCTTTCGCGAGCGCCAACTCGGCTTGCGCAAACTGATCGGGATCGACCAACAGATCGATATCGCGCGCGCCGCGCGCGAAAACCTTGCCGTCCAGTTCGGCCGACAGCGCCACGCCCTTGAGCACGAGCACCCGGATCCCGTCGTCCGCGAATACCCGCAAGAGACGGTCAATTTCGGCACTTTGGGAAAGGTCGCGCTTTGCTGCCGCGATGGCTTGCCGGTGCAACGCGTCAATGACGTTATCAGGTATCTGCGTTGAGCCGCAGGCTTGCAAACCAGCCAGAACGCGAGCGGCCAGCCGGTGGCGCAGCGCGCCGGCAATGATGCTTGTCCAGTCCGGCGCGGCTGCGATCGCGCCGCGTAATGCCTCGGCGTCCTCGGGCTGCTGCGGATGACGTAGCGCAAGGCAGAATAGGCGAAAATCCGGCGCCAACTCCATGGTCCTATTGGGTAGCGGAATTGGCTGCGCGGCGGAAGGTGCGGTTCCCGACAGGCTGCGCGGCATGACCTGCACAGCATTCGCGCCAATTTCAGGCCGCAGCGCGCCGTTGCGCCTTCAGAGCCGCTACCTGATTGATCCAATTGCGGAAGATTTTCGTCGCCGCGGGGTGCCAAATGCCGATATGCGGGATCATTGCACGCAAATCGGGAAATTCCTCGGCGAGCGCCGGGGTGCGCTCCGAGCGCGCTTGGTGCGCAAACGTGGTCAGCAGCTGCTCGGTCGCCGGATTGAAATAATTAGCCGGCAAATCGGGAAAGTCCTCGCGCTCCTTCGCCAGATACTGCAGGACGTCCCGCCGATATTCGCGCATCAGCGTGTCACCGTCATATTCGGGATGGCCTTGCAAACCAATGAACAGACTAGGCGTTGCTTTCTGGAACATGTCCAGCCCGGCAGCGTCTGAGCGGCTCAGGATCGTGTAGCCGGCCGCGCGCAAAGCTTCTTCCGGCAGGTCGTTGTAACGCGAATGGGGGATGAACATGGTCTGACCGATACCTGCAAGCAAAGGATCGTCATCACAGGTCTCGATCGGATAAAGCCCCGACAGTTTTCTCGGCAGACGGCAACGCTCGATTCCATCCAAGTGAAGAACCATTGCGTGCGCCGAGAGACAAGACCACAGGACCGAGAGCGTGTTCGTCGTGGCCCAATCGACCAAATCCACCATGTGCGTCCAGAACGGTTCATTGGCGAGCGAGCCGGCATTGGGCACCGCGCCGGTGACAATAAGCGCGTCCATATGCAGCTCGCGCAACACCGCATAGTCCAGATAGCGCGTCTTCACACGATCGCGCATGGCGCCGGCGCGGGGTATTCCCGGGAGCGAAAACAGGTGGGCGCGCAAATCGAACTGGTCGGCACCGGCTACCAGGTGAGTGAGAAATTGCCGTTCCGTCGTCTGAAGTGCGGCATCGGGCATGTTGTTGACAATGGCGACGGAAATACGGGGCCGCCATGGACCGGTGCGGGCGGCGCTTCGCGACCCGCTTGCGGAAACCGATGAAATCAATTCGCTCGACATCGTAGCTGATCTTGATTGCGCGTCATTCCGCGGCAATCATGCGCGCGTGGGCGCGGGCCGCCGCATCGAGCGCCTGATCGATGTCGGCGATGATGTCGTCGATATGCTCGATGCCGATGCTCAGCCGAATCATCTCCGGACGCACCCCGGCGGCGAGCTGCTCGTCGGCGGACATCTGCCGGTGCGTCGTCGACGCGGGGTGGCAGGCCAGCGATTTCGCGTCGCCAATATTGACCAAACGTTTGATGAGTTTGAGCGCGTCGTAAAACGACTTGCCGCTTGCCAAGCCGCCTTTGACGCCGAATGTCAGCAACGAAGAGGCGCGGCCGCCGAAATATTTGAGCGCGAGCCTGTAATGAGGATTATCGGGGAAGCCGGCGTAGTTGACCCAAGCCACGCGCGCATCTTCGCGCAGGAACTCAGCGGCCTTGCGCGCATTTTCAACGTGCCGCTCGACACGCAGCGCGACGGTCTCGATGCCCTGCAGCAGCAAGAACGCGCTGATAGCGGGCAACACCGAGCCGGTCCCGCGCTGATAGACGCTGCGGCAGCGCTCGATATAAGCGGCGGGGCCATAATGCTCGTTGTAAATCATGCCGTGATAGGAGGCATCAGCCTTGCTGAACATGGGAAAGCGGTCGGGATATTTGGCCCAGGGAAAGCGCCCGGAATCGACAATGGCGCCGCCCAAGGTCGTGCCGTGGCCGCCCATGAATTTGGTGAGCGAGTGCACGACAATGTCGGCGCCGTAGTCGATCGGCCGCTGCAGAATAGGCGTAGCAACGGTGTTGTCGACGACAAGCGGCACGCCGTGGCGATGGGCTACACGCGCAAGCGCCTCGATGTCGCAGATATTGCCGGCCGGATTGCCGATACTCTCGCAATAGACGGCCTTGGTCTCGTCATTGATCAGCTTCTCGATGGCTTCGGGCTGGTCGCTCTTGGCAAACCGACAGGCAATGCCCTGCCGCGGAAGGATATGGGCAAACAGCGTATGGGTGGTGCCGTAAAGCTGCGGCACCGAAACGATGTTGCCGCCATGGTCGGCCAGATTGACGACGGCATAGTGCATCGCGGCTTGACCGGTGCTGACCGCCAGCGCGGCTAGCCCGCCTTCAAGCTCGGCGACGCGCCGCTCGAGCACCGACGTGGTCGGATTGCTGATGCGAGAATAGCGGAAGCCTTCGGCCTCGAGGTTGAAAAGCGCGGCGCCGTGATCGGCGCTATCGAAGGCATAGGCGACGGTTTGATAGATCGGCACCGCGACGGCCTTGGTGGTCGGGTCGTCGTCATAGCCGCTGTGTATCGCGATCGTCTCGCTGCGCATGAGCTCATCTCACCCTGAAACGCGCCGTTCGATACCGGCGACTGAGGGGCCGCCATCCTCGATCGTTGCCATATTGTTAAGGCCATTACCGATAAGATTTCCTTGCAAGAATGTTCGAGATTAGGTCCGCCGTGAAAAGTTGATGAATCTCGCGTTTAATTTGTTTGCCTTGTTTCTTAGGAGCGAGCGTTCCCGCTTGCTTAGGGGAAGCGGGCCGGCGGTCACCATTTATTCACCAACATCGCCGAATGTTGGCCGTCGAGCCCTGCAAAGCGCGGCGCCGGCATGGCGGGACGCTCTGACTGATGCAGGATCACGTGCAATCCAAGGTGTCGGCCGATTGGCTGCGCGCGCTTGAACGCACGGCGCAAGCGATACGCTCGCGGCGCAGCTTTGGCGAAATCCTGGATGAACTAGCCGGCGCGCACGGCGACCGGCCTGCGCTTATCGGCGAAAAGGTAACGCTCACCCACCGCGCGCTCGCCGCGCAGTCGAACCGCTACGCGCGATGGGCACTGGCTAACGGCGTCGGCAAAGGCGAATGCGTCGCTTTGCTGCTGCCGAATTGCCCGGACTATGTCGCCATCTGGAGCGGCATTTCGCGCGTGGGCGGTGTGGTCGCGTTACTCAACACCAATCTCACCGCTCAGCCGCTGGCGCATTGCCTGGACATTGTGCGCCCCACCGCTCTCATCATCGATTCCGAATTAATTGAGGCCTATCACTCCGCCGCCCCCTTTCTCCCCTCTCCGCCGAAACTATGGGTGCATGGGCAGTCAACTCATGCCGGTCAGCTGCTTGACGAAGCGATTGCAGCGATCGACGCATCGCCGCTCTCGCCTGCGGAGCGGCGTCCGCTCGAGCTTTCCGACCGCGCACTCTATATTTACACATCCGGCACGACCGGCCTGCCCAAGGCGGCCAACGTCAGCCATCGCCGCATCGTCGAGTGGAGCTATTGGTTCTCTGGCCTGATGAACACTCAGCCCGACGACCGCATGTACGATTGCTTGCCGATGTACCACAGCGTCGGCGGCATCGTGGCAATCGGCAGCGTGCTCGTGTCCGGCGGCTCCGTGATGATTCGCGACAAGTTTTCAGCGAGCCGATTTTGGGACGATGTCGGTGAGACAGGCTGCACGCTGTTCCAATATATCGGCGAGCTTTGCCGCTATCTGGTCAACGCACCGCCGAACCGCAACGAAACCTCGCACCACCTGCGCATCGCTTGCGGCAACGGCCTGCGCGCGGACATCTGGGACGCATTCAAGAGCCGATTCAAGATTCCGCGCATTCTCGAATTCTACGCGGCGACCGAAGGAAGCTTCTCGCTTTACAATGTTGAAGGCAAACCGGGCGCGATCGGGCGGCAACCCGGCTTCATGGCGCATCGCTCTTCTATTGCAATCATCAAATTCGATTTCGCCAGCGAGACCGCGGCGCGAAACGCGGACGGCTTTTGCATTCCCTGTGCGGCGGACGAAGTCGGCGAGGCCATCGGCCGGCTGCCGCACAGCATGGGCGAAGTCAATCGCTTTGAGGGGTATACCAGCAAGGCGGAAAGCGAACGCAAGATTCTCCGCGACGTGTTCAAGCGTGGCGATGCCTGGTTCAGGACCGGCGACCTGATGAAGCGCGACCGGGCGGGCTATTTTTATTTTGTCGACCGCATCGGAGATACCTTCCGCTGGAAAGGGGAAAACGTCTCGACGCAGGAAGTCGCGAACACTATCGCATCGTGTCCGGGCATTTCGGAAGTCGCGGTCTACGGTGTGACCGTGCCTGGTTTCGACGGGCGGGCGGGCATGGCCGCGGTCGTCGTCAACAAGACCTTCGAGTCAGCGACTTTACATGCCCATGTCGCGAAGCATCTTCCGTCCTATTCGCGGCCGCTTTTCATCAGAATTGTCGAGAAGCTCGCGACGACTGAAACGTTCAAGCAGAAGAAACAGCAGCTCGTAAAGGACGGCTTTGATCCGTCGGTCGTCAAAGACATTCTGCTGGTGGAAAGCGCCGACGGTTACGTACCGCTGACCGCCGAGCGTTACGCGCGCCTTGTGAAGCGGCCGGCGCTCGTCGAGAGCGCAAGTTGACTTAGCGCTTAAGCAATTTCGCGTCTCAGGCTTTCCCCAAGTTCTCTTCCCATGGCGGCAAGTGCGCTCGCGCCCTTGGGGATCAGCCGCGAAAACGCATAGAATTGGTGAATCATGCCCTGATGACAGGTGACGGCGGCCGGGACACCGGCGCGCCGTAGCATTTCGCCATAGCGGATGGCTTCGTCGCGAAACGGATCATATTCCGCGGCGTGGATGATCGCCGCCGGCAAACCGGCAAAATCGGACTGCCGCAGCGGCGAGACGCGCGGATCGGCGCGATCGATGTCAGCGGGGCAATAGCAGGCGAAATCATCGGCGATCATTTTGGCGTCGAGGTAATAGCCCTCGGCGAATGTTTGCCGCGACGGCAAATCGCCGACCGCATCCAGCACCGGGCAGATCAGTAACTGCGCCGCTAAGGGGGCACCGTCGAGCTTACGCCATTCCTGACAAATCACTGCCGCCAGATTTGCCCCGACGGAATCGCCCCCGATTACAATTCGCGAGACGTCGATGTCCCACCCTTTTGGATCGGCCATCAGCGCCGTCAACGCTGCCAGCCCATCCTCGATTGCAGATGGAAACGGATGCTCCGGCGCCAATCGATAGTCGACCGCAATAACGCGACAGCCGCTCGCCTCCGCCAGGGTGCGGCAAACGCTGTCGTGGGTGTCGAGGCCGCCGGCCACGAAGCCGCCACCGTGAAAAAACAACAGCACTGGCCCAGCTCCGGCGCCCGCAGCCGGTGGCGTATAGATGCGCAGCTGCATTGGCCCGCCCGGTCCGGCAATTGCAAGATCGCGGCTGGCGATCGTCGACGCACCCGGTGCGCCGGCCAGTTGCAAGAGGTTGCGAAAATTCTCCCGTTTGCTCGCCACATCAGGCTCGCTCGCGCTCGCAGCGCGGCCGGCCGCCAGGAGGTCGAGAAATCTTTGCGCGGAAGGATCAAGCGGCATGCCGATTCCAGATCGATGACGTTCCCAAAAGTTCAATGCTCGCTCGAAAAGCCCGCATTCGTAAACAAAAACCCTTAATGACCATGATTTCGCATCGGTTAACAAATTCATTGGCGATGTCGAAAATTCGAATCTGAATTGTTAGGCGGTCCCTGTTTAGAAACGCTCGGCGAACTCTGACCGCTGAACTAGGGGGCTCAACAACAAATGATTTCACATTCTTCGACGCAAGTCATGCTGCGCAGCGCACCGATCAATCCCGATTGGATCTTGGAAGGCAATCCGGTCGCCCGCAATCGCATCATCGCGCGCAGCAGCGACAGCCTGGCGTGCACGATCATCTGGGACTGTACGGCCGGCAAATTCAACTGGTTCTACGACATCGACGAAACCGTGCATATCATCGAAGGCAGCGTCACCGTCAGCGATGGCGTGTCGGGGCCGAAATTGCTGCAGCCGGGCTCAGTTGCTTTTTTTCCGGCCGGAACCAGTGCGCTCTGGCACGTCGAAACCTATGTGCGCAAGGTCGCGTTCTGTCAGCGCACCCTTCCGGCGATGATGGAGAGGTCGATCAGCCTGTTGCGCCAGCTCAAGTCGCGCATGCTCGGGCAAGCGACGGGCGGCTCATTGATGGACGCCGAGGCAGCGTGAGACCGCTCGCGGACGAACGAAGCCGGATAAGCCCAAACCGAGCGGCCGCCGGCTTTCCTGAGGTGTGCATGTGATGGCGAAAACGCTCACCTTCTTCGAAGGCGAATGGCATGAAGGCAACGTCCGCATTATGGGACCGCGCACTCATGGCGCTTGGCTCGGCTCGACCGTGTTCGACGGCGCCCGCGCTTTCGAGGGCGTGATGCCGGACATTGAGATGCATTGTGCGCGGGTCAACGAATCCGCGGCAAAGCTGCTGCTGAAGCCGAAAGTGGCGCTCGAAACCTGGCTGGAGCTCGTCCGTGACGGCGTTGCCCGCTTCGAGCCGAACGCTCAGCTTTACATCCGCCCGATGTATTGGGCGCGCGACGGCGCCGCCGGCGGCGGCGTGCGCTTCGATCCAGAATCGACCGAATGGTGCCTGTGCATTTATGAGGCGCCGATGCCGAACGGCAAGGGCTTTTCCATGACCTTGTCGCCCTACCGCCGGCCGACGATCGACTGCATGCCGGTCGACGCCAAGGCCGGTTGCCTCTATCCGAACAATTCAAGAGCGCTGTTTGAAGCGCATGCGCGCGGCTTCGAAAATTGCGTCATGCGCGACGCGCTTGGCAACGTAGCGGAACTTGCCAATGCCAATCTCATGACCGCCAAGGATGGAATCGTCTATACGCCGGTGCCAAACGGCACGTTTCTCAACGGCATTACCCGGAGGCGGGTCATCAAGCTGCTGCGGGGAGATGGCATCACTGTCATTGAAAAGAGCATGACCTGGGACGAGGTCGAAGACGCCGATGAGGCCTTCTCGGTCGGCAATTTCGCCAAGCTGGCTCCTGCCACCCGCATCAATGAGCGCTCGCTGCAGCCAGGGCCGCTCTATACCAAGGCGCGCAACCTTTATTGGGAATTCGCGCACAGCTGACGCGCTTGCAGGCCGCTCAAAGCGCGCCTCAGGCCGTTGCCATTGCCTGTTTGCGAATGGCGGACAAGGTCGTTGATGGCGTGATCGCCTCGGCATCGATCTTGAGGTGGATGATCGACGGCAGTTGCGATTGCCTTGCCGCGGCAAATGCGGTCGGAAAATCGGCAGTCTTTTGCACCGTAATTCCGAATCCGCCAAACGCAAAGGCATAGGCAGCAAAATCCGGATTGCGCAGGTTTGTCGCGATCGTGCGGCCCGGATATTCGCGCTCCTGATGCATGCGGATGGTGCCGTAGATTCCGTTGTCGCAAATGATGACCACGACCGGCAGCTCATATTGAACCGCCGTCGCGAACTCCTGGCCGTTCATCAGAAAGTCGCCGTCGCCGTTCACCGACAGGACGAGGCGCTCAGGGTATAGGCGCTGCATCGCGACAGCCGCCGGCATGCCATAGCCCATGGACGCCGATGTCGGGGCAATATGCGTGGCGAAACGCCGGAAGCGATAATAGCGATGAATCCAAGCCGCATAATTACCGGCGCCGTTGCAAAGAATGGTATCGAGCGGCACATTCTCGCGCAGCCAAACCATGATCTCGCCGAGGTTCACTTTGCCCGGCTGTGCCAGCGGCTTGTCGCTCCACGCGAGATATTCGGCGTGCGCTGCCCTTATCTCGCCGCTCCAGGGCACGGGGCGCTTTGGCGCAAGCTTTGCAAGCGCGGCGGCAAAGCGTTGCGGGGAGGCGTGAATGGCTAGATGCGGTCGATATACGCGGCCCAGCTCCTCGGCCCCGGCGTGAATATGAACGAGTTTCATCTGCGGATCGGGAATATCGAAGAGGTTGTAGCCTTGCGTCGGGATTTCGCCGAGACGGCCGCCGGCGACGATCACCAGATCGGAATTCTTTACCCGCGCAATCAATTTTGGACTGGGCGCAAGGCCCAGATCGCCCGCATAATTCGGATGCAGTGGATCAAACAACGGCAGCCGCCGGTAAGTGTTCATAACCGGCAGCTCGAAACGCTCCGCGAAAGTGCGGATATTCTCACAAGCCGCCGGCGACCACCGTGAACCGCCGATCACCAGCAACGGACGCGCGGCTTCGGCCAACAGCGCCTCGAGCGCGATCATCTCTACATCGCCCGGCGCGGTCTCGACCGGCTCGAATTTCCGCGCATCGCCGAAGCTGATATGTTCCCTCAACATGTCTTCCGGCAGCGCTACGATCACCGGCCCAGGACGCCCTGCGCACGCCGCGTAGAACGCGCGGGAAACCAGTTCCGATACCCGCTCGGGCTGATCGATTTCCGTCGCCCATTTCGACATCGAGCCGAAGGTTGAGCGATAGTCCAGTTCCTGGAATGCTTCCCGCTCGCGATGCCCCCGCTTCACCTGACCAACGAACATGATTAATGGCGTTGAGTCCTGCTTGGCGATGTGGATACCGGGCGACGCATTCATGGCGCCGGGCCCGCGGGTTACGAAGCAGATTCCGGGGCGGCCGGTCGCCTTGCCGTAGGCCTCCGCCATCATGGCGGCGCCGCCTTCCTGACGGCAGGCAGTAACCTTGATCGGCGAATCGTAGAGCGCGTCGAGGACGGCCAAATAGCTTTCGCCCGGAACGCAGAAGACGTGATCGACGCCGTTATTCACCAGCGCGGCGACCAATGCTTGGGCTGCGGTCCGCGTTTCGATTCGCACGTCCATGGCGCCAGCGCGTTCCTGCTGAGAGCGGCCCAAGCTTTCTACGAACCGGTAAAGAAACGCTTTCGACGGCGTACCCAGTCCTGCGGCCGCGCGCTTCCTTCAGATTTCAAAGAAAACGCCTTCCGAGAAAGCCAGATCGCCGAGCCGGGGAATATGCGGCCCTCGGGCGTATTTGCGGCCGCGCCGCTCCGTATAGAATCCGACAAGGCCGGGAATAGGCCCGTTCGCGTCAACAAGAACGAGCGGCATGCCTCGCTTCAATAAGAACCGGCCGAGATTGCCGGCAAAGCGGACAAAGTCGGCTATGTCCCGACAATAGATCAACTGGTAGCTCGGCAATATCCGTTTCACGCGGTGTTTTTGAAATATGAACGGATAGCGTTCTCCTCCGCAGTTGAGCACAAGGCTGAGACAGCCCAGCTTCGCGTGCTGCCGCAATAGATCAAGTTCCGGCAGATCGGTCGGACCCGAGGATTCGCTGACCACGTTGATCGCGGCCCCCGCAACCGGCCGGCTCAGTGCGGGTAACGTGAACATCTCGCCGCGACAATATTTGGAGAAGCCCTGCGCCTCGACAATGGGCCAAGTATTCGGAGCCGAGGAGACATTGAAATAGGTAACGCTTTTGTCCTTGATGGCGGTGGTAATCAGCAGCGAGCCGTAGCTTCGATATTTCGGCTCGACGTACCAGCTCGACAAATTGCAACGCAGGATCGGCCCCTCTTGCGACGGCGCCCAGGAATAAAAGAGCAACACCGCGCCGACGGGCATGCCGGCATGCTCCAAGAGATACCCGTAAGTCGGACTGCCTTCCGGTCTTGGACGATCGGCCTGCCGCTTTAGTCCGCGCAGCCAAAAGCTCTTGGGACGCAACCGGAATCCGCGGCTCAGCAATTCAGCGACGGCCGGAAGATCGTCGTCCGCAATTCTTCGGCAGCGCAGGCGATCGGTCGCAGCCGATGACATCGCGAGTCTCATACTTAATTAATTGTCGGTTAATTTTCTTGCCCTAGCGTCGCCCCTCAATACCCTTCAATCGTGAAAAATGGGTGTCGTCATGCGGGAAGCAATCATTGCCGAAATCAAGGCGATTGCGCAGGAACACGATAAAAAGTTGGCGCCGCTTTCCGACGATCTCGCCCTCCTGGACTCCGGCCTGGATTCGCTTTGCTTTGCCATCCTGGTCGCTCGTCTGGAGGACCGCTTTGGCGTCGATCCTTTCTCCGCCTCCGACGAAGCCGTATTCCCGGTGACGCTTGGTGATTTTATCGGGCTCTATCAGAAGGTCGCCGCCTGACCAATGTCGCTGCGACGTGCGATCAAGAAATCAACGACAAGCGGCGATCGTTGGATTTGGGGCAAAAACCGGTCGCTCGATCTTGCGCGCTTTCTCGGGCAAACCTGCCTTGGCGGAAATCGCGACGCGCTCGCCGGGAAGTCGGTCCTGATCCTGGCGGCGCATCAGCTGCCGGCGGCGGCGGCCTTGATCGAGCTCGACGGCATCGCTTCGCGGATGCTGGCTTGCCCGCCGGACATCAAGCCCGATCATCTCTCTACCATCGCGGCACGTGCTCAGTTCGACACCATCGTTGTCGCAGGCGCGCAGCCTTCGGCCGGCGCGCTCGGCGCCGATGAAATCATCACTTGGCAGTACCCGCCCGCGCCCGTGCAAGCGAGCCCGACCACCGAGTTGGAAACCGAATGGCTGCTGCTCACCTCCGGCACCACTGGCGCGCCCAAGATCGTCCGCCATTCGTTGCGCAGTCTGACCGGCGCCATCAAGCCGAACACGGCGAAGCCGCCGCCGACCTGGAGCACGTTCTACGACATCCGGCGCTATGGCGGCCTGCAGATTTTTTTGCGCGCGATGCTGGGCGGCGGATCGCTGGTGCTGTCGGATGCCGGCGAGCCGGTCCACGAATTTCTCGATCGGCTGGCCGCTCACCGCGTCACGCATATGTCCGGCACCCCGTCGCATTGGCGCCGGGCCTTGATGAACCCGAACGCCGAGGGGTTCAAACCGTCTTATGTGCGGCTGTCCGGCGAAATCGCCGACCAGACCATTCTCGATGACCTCAAGGAGGCCTTTCCGCAGGCGGCCGTCGATCACGCCTATGCCTCGACCGAGGCGGGCGTCGGCTTTGTCGTCAGCGACAAGCTTGAAGGCTTTCCGGCCTCGATGGTCGGCGACACCGGGCATGGCGTCGAGATCAAAATCAGCGACGGCACTTTGCGGCTCAAGTCGGCGCTGACCGCCGGCGGCTTTGTCGGCGAGAATTCACCGGCGTTGAAAGATCAGGATGGCTTTGTCGACACCGGCGACATCGTGGAGCGGCGCGGCGACCGCTATTATTTCGTCGGCCGGCGCGGCGGCATCATCAATGTCGGCGGGCTGAAGGTTCACCCAGAAGAAGTCGAATCGGTGATCAACCGGCATCGCGCCGTGCACATGTCGCGCGTGAAATCGCGCAAGAATCCTTTCACCGGGTCGGTTATCGTCGCCGATGTCGTGCGCAAGGCGGGCGACAGCGCAGCCAGCGATGAGCAACTCCGCGCGGAAATTCTGACCGAATGCCGGGAAGCGCTGCCGCAATACAAAGTACCCGCGCTGGTTCATTTCGTGCCAAGCCTCGAAATGACCGAGTCGGGAAAGCTCGTTCGCAGCAATGCTTAACGTGATGGTCACCGGCGCCAGCCGCGGTCTCGGCCTCGCCATCGGCCGGCGGCTGGCTGCGGCAGGCTATCACGTGCTTGCAGTCGCAAGAACGGCCGGGGCGGAGCTAAACGAAGCTCAAAGGCAGGCGAGGCAGGACGGCGGCGGCGCGATCGAGCACCTACCATTCGATCTCTCGCAGATCGATCAAATCCACGAACTAGTCAGCGCCGCGCGGCGGACGTACGGGCCGCTGCATGGGCTCGTCAACAACGCCGCGATCGGCACCGACGGCATGCTGGCGATCATGCACAACAGCCAGATCGAGACTTTGATCCGGCTGAATATCACTTCACCAATCGTGCTCACGAAATATGTGGTCAGGAACATGATGGCGGACGGCGGCGGCCGCATCGTCAATATCGGCTCGATCATCGGCTTCACCGGCTATAGCGGGCTTTCCGTCTACGGCGCGAGCAAGTCCGCCATCATGGGTTTCACGCGGTCGCTGGCCCGCGAAGTGGGCAAAGTCAGCATCACCGTTAACGCTGTCGCGCCCGGCTTCATGGATACCGAGATGACGGAGAAGCTCGACGAGGAGCAGCGCGGGCAGATCGCCCGCCGCAGCGCGCTGCGCCGGCTTGCCGAGCCTGATGACGTGGCAAGAACAGTGGAATTTCTGCTTGGCGATGCCGGCCGAAATATCTCCGGCACGACGGTTACCGTGGACGCCGGCGCGACGGCGTAGCGTATCCGCTCGTCCTCGCTAAGCTCTTAAGCTCTAAAGCCCTAGCGCGTTCTTCACGCCGGCCGGCCATTCTTGCGTCTTGAGACCGTGCGTCGCGAACAGCGCCACCGCCAGCCGATCCATGCCGAAGGCCACGCAGCCGGTATGGCACACATTGCCAGCCGCATCGGTGAGGCCCCAGGTCGTGCCGAAGTGGTCGAGATGATAGTTGAAGCTCATGCAGGCCGTCGGCTGCTCGGCCGAGCGAACCGGAATCAGCAGCTCGAATTTCAGAGACTGCTCGAACTGTGCGATCGCCATCATCTGACCGGTGCGGCCGAAAAACGGATCGCTCGCCTGCTCGATCTCATAGTGAACGCCCAGCTCGTCGGCGATCGCCTTGGCCTTTGTGATCCAGCGCTCGCGGAATCCGACGATCTGAGCGGCAGCGCCAATACAGACATATTCGCGCATGCGGAACGATTGCAGCCGGTCGATGTCCTTGGACGGCTCGCGGCGGAAGCAATCGGCGGCGACATCGAAAATCAGGCCTTTGCCCGACACCGGGCCGCGGCCCGCCACGATCGGATAGACGGGGTAGCAGGCGGCGGGCGTCAGCACGAGGTCATTGGGGGCAAGCGAGGTCGTCCAATCCTCGCCTCGATAATAGCGGTCGGCAGCCGCGCGGATGTCCTGCTCGCTGCCGTGCAGACCGCAGATGCAGCCAAGAAGATTGGGGAAGCTTTTGAGATAGCCGTGCCGTTCGATATGCGCGCGGCTCATCACCGGCGGAAAGCGCAGCACTTCGGTACCAGGCTCGCGCTGGCGCGAGATAAGATCGGCCAAGCCGCTCACCACCGCCTCGTAGGCGCCGGTGCGCGCATAGACCCCGTCGATCGCCATCGGACGGAATAGTCCGTCAAACAACCGATCAAGCGGATTCTCGGACGCGGCGAATTGCTTGGCGAAGCTGGCGGAGTAGTTCATCGGTGCACGCCTGTTCAATCAACCAGCTGATCCGGCACCCCGACCAGGAGCGACGACGACACCGCGTTGGCCAGAATGCGGTCATTGTGGATCATGATGGGAGCGGAAAGAATGTCGCGCAGATGGCGCCCGATCGAGAACTCGCCGTCTTGTCGATAAGCCGACAAGCCGCCGACCCGCATCGCGCTCATCACAGTCGCGACCGCAAGCTCGGACGCGTCGATCTTGAGCATAACAACGGCGTTCTGGAACTCGAGCGAGCCAAGGGCGTCGGCGTCGCCGGCGTTCGCTTCGAAGCGGCGCGCCATGCCGGTGATCAAAGCGCGCAGCGAGGCGAGTGACGACAACGCCTTGGTGAGATGCGCGGCGCCGGGCGGCAGATTTCCGTTCGCCTGTCGCGTGACATGCCGGACGAACTTGTGCGCCTTGCCGACGGCCCCCCCGGCAACGCCAGCCCACACGCTCGACCAGAACAGATGCGCCGATGGCGTCATGGTTTCGGCGTGAATAGATTGATACGGCACCGGCAAGATCTGCTCTTGCCTCGCGCGCGCCTGCAGACGAAAGCCGATGCTCATCGTGCCGCGCATGCCGAGCGTATTCCAGGTCGAAATCGGCTCCAGCGAGTAGTCCTTCTTTAGCAGAACCAAAAGCACTTGATCGGATTTTGCCGCGTTCGGATCGCGCCGCGCGGTCGTCACGATGCCGTCGGCCTCGCGGCCATACGAGATGACGGTAGCGCTGCGGTCGAGGGTGATATGGCCGTCGGTCTGCTCGACCGGCGCGGTGCTGGAGCGCACGTCGCCGCCGGCGTTTCCTTCGGTGGTCGATGAGGCAAACAGCAGCTGACCGGCGGCGAGCTTGCGCATCAAATCTTCCATCCAGGCGCTGCCGCGGCCATGCCGCACGATACACGCAACCTTCACCTGGTGCATGGCGTAGATCATCGCGGTCGACGCGCACGCGCGGCCGAGCGCGTAACAGACGTTGGCGACGGTCAACGCACTCGCGCCTTCGCCGCCCAAGTCGGCCGGAACCTGAATGCCGAGCAACCGCTGTGCGCGCAGCGCTTCGATCGCCTCGTGCGGAAACCGATTTTCCATGTCGACGGCGTTCGCGTGAGCAGCGGCAATCGCCGCGACGCGTTCGGCGCGAACCATGAAGTCGTCGCTAAGATCGCCGGCGATGCTCGGCGCAGTCACCTGACGGCCAAGATCGGCCGGACGAATTTTGGTGGCGGAGTCGGACACGGTTACTCTCTCGCGAGTGTGGGAGCGGACATCTGGCGAAGCCGATTGGCTCGCGCAATTGTTCACGCAGACCGTTAAGATGTCGTGACTTCGATCATCAATTATTAGGGTATCGATTCAACGACATTTAGGTTTTCTTCGATAAAAGGCCGCCTACTCGCAACGCTGCCGATCGTCATCTTAACGTTAAAAAATTTTCGCCGGCACGAAGCGCGCTGACGCGCTATTCGGTCGCTAGAGATCAACGCGCAAAAAGGACGGGGAAAAGGATGTCAGACATGTCGACCACGACCGTCGATGAACGCGTCGCCAGGATCGTCGCCGGCCTCTTGCCGGAACGGGCGCGCGAAAATCCGATCGCGATTGATGAGCCGTTGATGTCCGCCGGGTTGAATTCCCTCGGCATGGTTAACCTTTTGCTGGAAATCGAGGCAAATTTTAATATTACGGTGCCCACCAAACTGGTGGCGCCGAAAAGCTTCCGCTCGATTTACTCGATCGCGCGCTTGATCGAAAGCATCGCGCCGACAGCGTAGTGCCGCCTCGCCGTTGAGCGTAAGGCGATATCTTTCGCGAAAGCGAAGCTGCGCTGAACGAAGCTTCGGTGCGAGGCGATGCAATACGACGCCCCATTTACTCTGGGCCGGCCGCCACATTAGAATTTATTTCCTGCTCCTCTCGATCCGGAGTTCTCGATGCAATTGCCGAAGGGCTTCACTCTCGCCGCGCATGGCGCGGAAATGCCGGCAATCGGCTACGGCACCATGGAATTGCCGCACCGCCCGGCGGAACTGGTCGCCGCCGCCATCGCGGCCGGTTACCGTGCCATCGACACCGCGCGCAAATACGGCACCGAGGAACATGTCGGCGAAGGCATCCGCGCGAGCGGCATTGCGCGGGACCAGCTGTGGGTCACAACTAAAGTAACGGAACTGAATGCGCGCGAGGCCGATTTTCTGCGCTCGGCGGAAACCAGCCTGAAGGCGATGCAGCTCGATTACGTCGACCTGCTCCTGGTGCATTGGCCGCAGCCCAAGGTGCCGTTCGCCGAAACCCTGGGTGCGCTCGCCAAAGCCAAGCGCAGCGGAATGACGCGCCACATCGGCGTGTCGAATTTCACCATCGCCATGCTTGACGAAGCCGTGCATGTCTGCCCCGAGCCGCTCATCACCAACCAGCTCGAGTACCACGCCTATTTGCCGCAGGACCGCATGCTGGCGGCGCTCAAGCGGCACGGCATGATCCTGACTGCTTATTGCCCGATGGCGCGCGGCCAACTGCTCGATGAGCCGGTCATTGCCGACATCGCCAAGGCGCGCGGCAAGTCCATCGGCCAGATCTGTCTGCGCTGGCTGATCCAACAGCCGATGGTGGCGGCGGTCCCCCGCCCGCTCGAAGAGGCGCACATCAAGGAAGATATCGACGTGTTCGATTGGTCGCTAAGCGCGGAGGAGATGCAACGCATTTCCGCCTTGCGCAGCCGCCACATCCGCATCGCCGATCCGCCCGAGCGCGCGCCCAAATGGGACGTTGAAACCGTCTGAACTAAAGCTCGATTTCCCGTTCCAGCTTCGCCGGGTCCTCCAGACAATAGTAGCCGGATAGGCGTGTAATGACTTTCATGCGCATCCACTCGTTCATGATCCGGCTGACGTTTTCGCGCGCGATGCCGGCCATGGCCGCGAGATCTGTTTGACTGACCTTCTGATGAATGACGACGCGCGTGCCGCCGACCTTGTGTCCGAACGCATTGGCGAGATCGAGCAAGGCGCGCGCGACACGTCCTCGGAGCGGCAGGAAGCTTCCCGCCGCTACGATCAGGTCGGTTTCGCGCAAGCGCGAAGCCAGCACCTTTAGGAAGTGCTTGTAGATGGTCGGCTCCTTGCCAGCGAACGCCTCGAACGCCGCCCGGCTGATAAATCGAAGCTTGCAATCGCGCAGCGCGGTGACCGTGGCCGAGCGCGGCAACCCATCGATGATTGCAAGGTCGCCGACAATCGAGCCGGGACCGAGAATTGCGAGAATGCGCTCGGCGCCGGTGGCGGAAGCGACGCTGATCTTCAACAGTCCCTCATCCAACAGGTAGAAACCGTCGCCCGGGTCGCCGGCGAAAAACAGCACCTCGTCGGCCGTCAAATGTCGCGGTGTAGCGTTGGCCAGCAATCCGGAGGACAGCCATTCGGGAAGATTTGACAGCAGGTTGGCGGTTGTCTGAGGCAGCGTTGCCATGACTTGCTCGGGGCGGCGATACGGTTACGCAATTTCGCACTGAAGTTGCGGGCAATCTAGCGGAAAGTGCTTCTCCTGGCACGGCTTGCTTGGTGATGGGCGCCCTCCAGCCTCTTTCGATTATCGATAGGACCAAACGGCGGCTCACCCGGGAATCCGTCAAAAATCGCTATTCTTGTGACAGCCGTCACAGCGGCTGACCCGTCCGCCTCTAAACTAGCGTTGGAATCAAGGCATGGAGGGAATCATGTTCATCACCTTTATCGGGTCTACCTACCGGCGAGATGTCACGGGTGATGCCGCTGATTGGCAGCGCCGGATCCGCAGCCGCAATGAGCTGGCGATGCTAAGCTACCTCAACATGGCCCATCTGCCGTTCGACAGAACGGAAGTGCGGGCAGAGGCCGGAAAATGGTTCTGGCAGCCGTAATGGCGCGGTGCATCCACAATGGAAGTACCGTCTGCTTGATGCTCGGACCCGTTACGTGGTTTGCCGAACCAAGTAGCCTTGAGGTGACAAATTTTCTTTTGAGACCGAATTCTCGAAAGCCGTGAGGATGGCGGCAATTATGGCCGCTTGAATAAGCGTTATCCCAAAAGTCCAAACGCAACTTTTTAGATGCAAAATAGACTGCAGCACCGCGCTGTCGAGCTGTAAGACGCGCTCGAAATCCTACCCGCTCTTGTTTTTGGCCAATCCGCTAAAGCGGAAGAATCCGACGGGCCCGCCGCAATGCCCCTCGGAGGGATCGACTTGTACAATTTGAGGGCTTGCAAGTAGGTTAGCGCTTATCCGGAATTCACCGGGACGGACAAGGAATTTTCGATGCGTACAATAACGCTCACCATGCTTGCGCTGGTTAGTCTGAGCGGTGTTGCTTTTGCACAGCAGAACAGAAATCACGCGGCGGTCAAGGCGACGCGTATCGAAAAGGTCCTCGATGCCAACCCCGAGCCGGATGGAAAGGCCTACCGAATCGAGCTTCAACTCAAGAGGGGTAGGCGGGTCGCGTACGAGATTCCTCCGCCCGAGGCCAGCAAGATCGCCGATGGATTGAGTAAACCTGCCGTAGCCGGCGGGCAAAAGCAGAGGGTCGCGACTCTCGTCTACGGGATAAGCATCCAGGCCGACGCCAAGGGACAAGCCGTGATCCTGACGCCGCGCGGCCGATCGGGTCCGCTCGAAGCTCTGGCGATCCCATTGAGCGGCGCCGATCAATTTCTCGAGGTGCTGCGGGCAAAAATCGCCGAAGCCAAAGCCAATGCGGCCAAACAAGCGAAGCCCCCGACAAAGCCGGAGCAAGCGGCACCGTCAAAGTGACGAAATGACCCAAAGTGACCGCAACGGATCGAAAAGCTACCAATGATTGTAAGAATACTCGCATAGAGTCTAGATATAGGCATCCTCTGGGTTCTACCGCTGATAACGCTCTGCGACGCTTTGCTTTGCACTCTCTCAAAGTGTATTGTTGCGGGACAATTAACGGAGCGCCGAGCCATGTATAGCCTCAGGTCGATTGCAGCATGTGCACTGGTGATTTTATTCGCCCTTCCGGCGACCGGGGCTATGGCGCAGAGGATCGGCAACGCCACTGCCACCAAAAACAAGGTCGACGGAATTGTCCGCGGCGCTGCGCAGACGATTTCGCCGGGCACCGATGTCTATTCCAATGAGACTGTCCGCACCGCCGTTGAGAGCGTGGCGGATCTGAAGTTTCTCGATGAGACGAAATTGAGCGTCGGCCCTCGCTCGGAGGTTCGCTTAGACAAGTTCGTCTACAATCCCTCGGGTTCGGCCGGCAGCGTCGTTATCAACGCGACGCGCGGCGCGTTTCGATTTGTCACCGGCACCCAGGACGTGAAGGCTTACAAAATTAGAACGCCTTACGGGACGCTGGGTATCCGCGGATAGCCGGGCTTCAGCGTATCAGCCGTTGACTTTCTGCGCGGTATTCGGCCGCGCCGGGCGTATTTGTCGAAACGGTCAACGTTCACATTTGGCCGGCTGATCGTGTTCCATTGAGCACGCCGCAATGCTCTGCATTCGAATGTCGGGCGCTGCCCCGTGCGCACGGAGGAAATTTGCCTTACGGAGACATTTGATCCTGATTCATCTGCTTGCGACCGTAAAGCTAGGCGTAGCATAGTGCCTCGCTTTTCGAAGGCGCACGTGATGAAGGTCAATAAGGACATTAGTCTGGAAGAGGCACGCGAACTGCTCGGCAACTGCGTCCTTTTCCGCGCCTTGAAGCCAGAAGAGCGCACCGCGATTGTAAGTCAGACGCGCACCTGCACGTTTAGGGCCGGCGAAGTCGTTTTTGGAATCGGGTCGCCCGGCAAGGACATGATGGCCGTGCTGAGCGGCACCATACGCATAAGCGTACCGGCGCCGGATGGCAGAGAGCTTCTCCTGGCAGTGCTTCAGCCGGGCGAGGTATTCGGAGAGCTTGCTGTTTTGGACGGCAAGGACCGATCAGCCGATGCGGTCGCAGACAGCGATTGCACGTTGGCGATTTTGGATCGGCAGCACGTTCTGTCTTTCCTTGATCAGCACCCCGCCGCCTGGCTAGAACTTGTGACGGTGTTGTGTGAGCGCCTGCGGCGCACCGACCAGATGCTTGCCGAGGTCGCCTTGCTGCAGCTGCCCGCACGGCTTGCGAAAGCGATGCTGCGTATAACGAGCGACGAGACGCAATCAAAAACGGCCGCAAGAGAGGCCATTATTCGGTTCAGCCAGCGGGAATTGGCGAACATGTTGGGGGGTACGCGGGAAAGCGTCAACAAATGCCTCGCTGCCTGGCAGCGCCAGGGCATCGTTCAGACCAGCGAAGGCAAAATCGTGATCTTGAACAAGACGGCGCTGGAACATATTGCGGGGCTGGGATGACTGACCGCCGCTTTGATTGGACAGCCGCAGAAAAGAACGATCAATCACGTGGACCGAGATGAAGCGAGGCTGGGTTTACTTCTCACTGGTGTCGGTACTCATCGCGGCAGCTGTTTTGCTTCGCTATCTTGATCCGTTCTTTGTTCGATCGCTGCGCCTGATCGCATTTGACTATTACCAGCGGCTCGATCCCGAGAAGTACAATGCGGATTTGCCGATCCGCATTGTCGATATCGATGAAGAATCGCTGTCTAAAATCGGTCAGTGGCCCTGGCCGAGAACAGTCATGCGTGATCTCACGCTGGATCTCGCATCAGCGGGAGCGGCAGCGATCGCCTTCGATATTCTGTTCGCGGAACCGGATCGCACCTCCATCGAGGAGATCGTCAAGCGGCTCCCGCCGGCGCAGGCAAAGCTGGTCGCCGCCGCCGCCGGCGAGCAGCCCACCAACGATCAAGCATTTGCCGCAGCCCTCAAGCAGACGCCAAGCGTCGTGTCGATCTCTCTGGGGCACCCTACCTCGCACGCGCAAGGGGCGACGACCAGTTTCGAGGCTAAGGCTGGGTTTGCCATCGCCGGCCAAGATCCGCGTCCATTCATCACGGCATTTCCCGCCGCGACGCAAAATCTTCCGATGTTCAATGATGCCGCTCATGGCATCGGCGCATTCAACTGGATGCCGGACCGCGATCAGATTGTGCGACGCGTGGCACTCATCTACCGGATCGGCACAACGCTCGTGCCATCGCTTGCCGCCGAAGCGCTTCGGGTCGCACAAGGTGCCAGCACCTATGTCTTGAAGGCCTCGGACGCGAGCGGTGAAACCGCTTTCGGGCAATCGACCGGGCTCAATCATATCCGCATCGGACAGGTCGCGGTGCCGACCGACGCCTCGGGAGCCCTTTATCTCAAATTCCGGCATTTCAATCGGGCGGCCTATATTCCCGCCTGGAAGATACTGGCCGGACAGGTACCGAAGGCGGATATCGAGGGGCGCATCATTCTGGTTGGCACGAGCGCGCCCGGGCTGCTCGACCTCCGGGCCACGCCGCTCGATGCTGCGCTGCCCGGGGTCGATATCCACGCCCAGGTGCTTGAGCAGCTGATGACCGGCCGATTTCTCACGCGACCGGATTTTGCGCTTGCGCTTGAACAGTTCGTGGTTCTCGTCCTTGGCGGAATGCTGGCGCTGCTGTTGCCTCGGGTGTCGGCAAGAATGGCCGTGGCGGTCGGCCTGTTTACGATCGGAGCGGTTGTGATCGGAGGCTGGGTGGCATTCCGTTACGCCAGCCTGTTGCTCGATCCGAGCTATCCGGCGGTGGTTTTGGGCTGCATAACCGGCGCCATCACCTTCTATGTCTACCATGGCGTCGAGGCTCAGCGCGGCCAGATACGCAATGCATTCGGCCGCTATCTCGCTCCTGCCGTGGTGCAGGAGATCATCGCTCATCCCGACCGGCTCAAGCTGGGCGGCGAAGTGCGAGAGCTTACCTTGATGTTCTGTGATGTGCGGAATTTCACCTCCATCTCACAGAATCTTTCCGCTGTCGAACTCACCCACTTCATCAATGAGCTCTTGAGCCCGCTCAGCGAAATAATCCTGGAACAGCGCGGCACTATCGATAAGTACATCGGCGACGCGATCATGGCGTTCTGGAATGCGCCGGTCGATGATCCCGACCACAAGGCGCATGCGTGCCGCGCCGCGCTCCAGATGGCCGGCAAAATCAAGGAGCTCAACGAAGTGTGGCGGCAGCGCGCCGAGGCGGCGCAGCGCCCCTATCAGCGCGTCAACATCGGCATTGGCATCAATACCGGCGCGTGCTGCGTCGGCAATCTTGGATCAACCTACCGCTTCGATTATTCGGCGATTGGCGACGACGTCAACGTCACCTCGCGATTCGAAGGCCTCACGAAAATTTACGGACTGCCGGCCATCATCGGAGAAGGCGCGCTTGCGCCGGAATTTTCCGTTCTGGAATTAGACACGGTTGCGGTCAAAGGGCGGACGCGGCCCGCCAAGATATTCACCTTCGTCGACTTGCTCGGAGCGGAAAAAAATCAACTCGATTGCATGCGAGAGAAGTATCCGGCTTTTCTCGCGGCTTATCGCAGTCAAAAGTGGGATGCTGCCGCGGCTTTGATCAAGGAATGTCGCGCCGCCGGCGTTTCTCAGATCGATACGTGTCTCTCGCTGTTCGAAGAACGTATCGCTTTGCTGAGACAAACGCCTCTGCCGTCGGATTGGGACGGGTCATTCGCGATGACAGAGAAATAAGCAGTCCAAAGGACCAACGACGGTTGTGCTGTCGGCATCGTCCGCAAACTTTCGAACAAATTGCTTTAGACGACGTTATCAAGCGACGGAGCGATTCCGGAGCATCCCGCGAAACGTTTTTTATAGTTGTTATATAGACTTAGTTGGATTGGGCGCGGCACGCAATCGCGCTTCGCGGAAGGTGGCCGCCGCAGCACCTGTGACGAATTTCACAGGTACGGCTGAAACTTTATGATAGCATTTATCAATACGCATCAGGATTATCATTGAATGTAAGGAAAAACAGGCGAAGCGAAGTGGGGGCGCCGGGGCATCTGCAACGGCCAATGGGGTGATGGAATCATGATGACGGTGCCAGAATTGGCTGCAGAGTCACTGGGCTCATTCCTGTCCGCGGACATGAAACGCGCCTTCGGCTCATCGCACGCCCGCTTGACCGAATTGATCCCGTCAATTGCCCGGCTTGCGCTCGAATGCATCGGCAACAGCGATGCCCTTTATCATAATGTCGAGCACACGATGCTGGTGACGCTTGTCGGCCGTGACATCTTGCGTGGGCGTGCGCTCCTGGTGAAAACGACACCGTCGGATTGGGCCCATTTGCTGGTTGCGTGTCTGATGCACGACATCGGCTATGTTCGCGGCATTCTCGGGGGCGATCGGCCGAACAGTTATGTAATTAATGCCGGCGGCAAGAGAGTTACCCTGCCGCGCGGGTCGTCGGATGCCGCGCTTTCGCCCTATCATGTCGATCGATCCAAACTATTCGTGCTTGACCGCGTGGCGGAAGTCAGGCTGCTTGACGATGAACGCATTGCACGCGCAATCGAATTCACGCGATTTCCAATCTCCGAGCACGAGGCGGAAATCGATGAAGAGGGCTCGCTGCTGCGAGCTGCCGATCTCATCGGTCAGCTCGGCGACCCCCGCTATCTCTATAAGGCGAATGCATTGTATTACGAGTTTGAGGAAATCGGCATGAATCGGCAGCTTGGTTATGCCTCGCCGGCAGACCTCGTCGATTTGTACCCGCAGTTTTATTTGAACAGCGTTTCGCGCCACGTGCAAACCGCCATACGCTATCTGAGCGTGACGGAGAGTGGCCGGCAGTGGATTGCAAATCTGTATAGCAACGTCTATCGCGCGGAGCGCGCGATCGGTGACGCGTTGCCCAGCGCCGCGCGAAATCTGCAGCTGATTGCGGGCGAATAATATAACTCAGAAATATCGATTGAGGATCAGGCGCCGCGTTTGCGGCGACGCGCACTTTGTCAGCCGTTAGACCAGGCTTTCAATCCGCCGTTTGGCCTCCGTTTCGACGGCCCGCGCGACCTCCGGGTGGAGGGCCATGAAGGCGCGAAAATCGGCAGCTTCCAGAATCAGCAAGGTCGACGAAGCGACGGTCACCACGGTTGCCCGCCGCGGGCCGCCTTCCAACAACGCGATTTCACCGAAGAATGATCCCGGACCCAGGCGGACGGGCTGCGGCTCGAGCTTCACCTCGACCTCGCCTGAAGCGATGAAATACATGCAATCGGCCGGCCGGCCTCGCCGCACCACGATGGTTCTTTCCGCAAGGTCGACCGGCCGCAGCATACGCGTCAACTCGATAATCGCGGGGGCGTCGAGATCGCGCAAGAAGGGGACGCGCGTTACGAGATCCCAATTGCGTATGAAGTCGCGACGACGAAGCTCGGCGGTAAAGCCGGCGATCAAAATGCCGGTCCACAGCCCGATGACGCCGATGCCACAAATCATCACGATGCCGGCGACCAGCCGGCCGAGAAACGTCTGCGGTACCGTGTCGCCATAGCCTGTGGTTGTCAGCGTCGTTACCGCCCACCATAGCGACAGCGGCAAGTTGCCAAATCGCTCCGCTTGATGCGTGCCCTCGAGCAAATAAAGCGTCACGCTGGCGAAAAGCAACACGATCAAGAAGACAAGGAAGACGCCCGCGAGCGGCGCTGCCTCCAGTACGACCACGCGCCAGAGCAGCAACAATCCGGGCGCTCGCTCGGCGAGCTTAAGCAGCCACAGCGAGGCAAACAGCCAGGCTTTATCCGGCGGGATTCCAATGAGCAACGCAATCGGAATCGGCAACACCGCCAATGCATCAATAATGCTTTCGGCAGAGAGCAGATACGCTTGCGCGCGTTTGATGCTCGACGTCGGCCACGACTTAACCACCAGTTCGACTGAAAAATAGCCGAGGCAACACCAAAGGCATGTCAGGATCCACCCGCGCCAGGACACGCGAAGATCGGAAACGGTCATGCAGCTCATCGCCGCCAATCCCACCGCCACAACGAAATAATCCATCGCCCGATAGACGCTGCTTCTGAACAACGGAAAACGGTAAATCATGCTTTCAGTGCGATGCTCAGGCATGATGAAGAGCGAATTGGCGCCCTTTCGATTGACTGTCGGAAGCCAGAGGAGATGCGGAGCTTTTTCAGCTAGCGAAGTGATCTGCGCGCTTTCGCGCCGTTGGTCTGACACCCCTAGCACGCGTTGCCGGCATTGCGGAAATGTTGCTTCCTGCAATCGGCACAACGTTCATAATTGCATCCAAACGATTCGCCCCGAAGGGCCGCTGCCGTCGCCTTTTAAGGCCCATGCGGTAGCTGCCTGGGTTCCACGCGCCGTCTGAACCGGCCTGTTCAACTTGCAGAAAGGCCGAAAAATAGGAATTTTTACGGCCATTCCGGCTTCACCGGGGAATCCCGGCTGAGAATCCGATATTATGGGTCGCAAGTGATTCGCCCTACGGAAATTAAACGGAGGGGGTGATGAGGCAGATCATCACGGTCGCGACGATGAAAGGCGGCAGCGGCAAGAGCACGCTCGCCAGTTGCCTCGCGGTCCATTGGCACCTTGGCGGCCGCCGCCCGACGATCATCGACGCCGATCCGCAACGCTCGATCGCACGGCTGGCTTCGCGCGAGCGTGCCCTGGGCGGCGTCACGGTGGTGGAGGACGCGAGCGAAAACGCGTGGAAGACGGCGCAAGATCTCGCGGCCGCGGGGCGGCCCATCATCATCGATACGCCGGGCTTCCGCTCGCCGGCGACCTTGGCGTGCATCGCCGCAGCGGACTTTCTTCTTGTTCCGGTCAAGGCATCGCCGCTGGATATCGACCGCATGCTTGATACGTTGAACTCGCTCATCACCGGCGCCGGCGGTCAGCGGCCATCATTCCGCTGCGTGCTAACGCAGACGACGCGCGACTCCGTGATCGCCAAACACATCCGCTCCGAATTGATCGAGGCCGGATACCCGGTGCTCAACAGCGAGATGGTCAATCGCGTTGCCTATGCGGAAGCGGCGCTCTGGGGCGCAACGCCGAGCCTCATCGAAAGCGCGGGCGCCGCTGCGCGGGACATCGCCGCAATCGCCGACGAAGTCGACAGCATCGTCGGCATCCGACAGGCGGCGTGACCGTGAACAAGAAAAATCTGCCGAAGGCAATCATGCCGAGCCTCGCGACCGCGAGCGGTGCCGGCGTCGCGCCCGAGGCAGCAGCGCCGGAGACCGCGGCGCCGATACACAATCTCGAGCCACAGGAGTTGAACGGCAAGGCCGCGGCGGCGATGGCGATGCCAGAACCTTCATCACCGGCGGCTCCGGCCAGTCCATCAGCCGCCGCAAAGAAGGCTACTTCGCCCGAAGCAGCCAAGATGCCCCCGCAGGGCCGCTATGCGGTTGCATCAAAAACGGTCGAACGTTTCGCTTTATGGTCTGGTGCCGCCGGATTTATTCCGGTGCCTGTCGTCGATCTGACGGTCGTCAGCGGGCTTCAGGTGCAGATGCTGCATCGCATCTCGCAGATCTACGGTGTCCCATTTTCCGAAAACCGCGGCAAAGTGCTCATCGCCACCCTCGCCGGCTCGATGATCCCGGCGACCAGCGGCATTGGCGCGGCGAGTATCCTAAAAAGCGTCCCGATTGTTGGAACTGCCGTCAGTTCGGCCGTGATGCCGGCATTGGCCGCCGGCGCCACTTACGCGATCGGCATGGCATTCGTTGAGCATTTCGCCACAGGTGGCACATTGCTCGATTTCAACCCGCCGGACTATCGTGGGTTCATCAAAGTTCAGAAGCTCAAGTGGCGCATGAGATCGCGGGGCGCCCGGGCTGCCGCCAAAGGCGCCCCGCCCGCCAATTAGACTTCTTTGCGCGCTATCGAAGCGGCGCCAAAAACTGACGCTTGATCGGCGCTTGCGTCTCATTGAAATTGCTGGCGACTACCGGCCTTGGCCGCCTTGGTTTTGTCCCACCACCAAAGCGTTGGGAATGCCGACATGCCGTATTTCGGCAAATGCTCGGGACGGCCGAAACGGTCCCAGCGCGCGGTGCGCAGCTTGTTGTAGGCCCATTGCGGCACGACGTACTCATTCCACAACAGGATGCGGTCGAGCGCTCGGGTGGCGGCGAGAAGTTCATCGCGGCTTTTGGCGAAAATGATGTGCTCGATCATCGCATCGACGGCCGGGTTCTTGATGCCGATGACATTTTCCGAGCCGGGTTGATCGGCTGCTTGCGAGCCCCAGTAGCCGCGCTGCTCGTTGCCGGGCCAGAGCGATTCGCCCCAGGCATAGGTGATGATATCGAAATCCCAGCTGCGCAGCCGGTTCTCATATTGCGGCTCATCGACGGTGCGCACCGATACCGCAATGCCGAGGCGCTCCAACGAGGGCTTGTAGAACAGGAAGACGCGCTCGAACAGCAAGTTATTGCCGAGGAATTCGACGGCGAAAGGCTCGCCGGTCTTTTCGTTGACAAGTTGCTGATTGCGGACCTCGTAACCGGCCTCTTTGAACAGCCGCACGGCCTCGCGCAGATTGGCGCGCACGGCGGGGGCCGTGCCGCAGACCGGATTGGTATAGGTTTTGGTGAAAACCTCGGGAGGAACCTTGTCGCGCACGGTTTCCAGCAATTCGAGTTCGCGGCCTTTCGGCAGGCCGGTGGCCGCGAGCTCGGTACCTTCGAAATAGCTGGCGATCCTCTTGTATTGTCCGAAAAAGATCTTCTTGTTCATCTCCTCGAAATCGAAGGCGTAGTTGAAGGCCAACCGGACACGCGGATCCTTGAATTTTTCGCGGCGAATATTGAAAGCGAAGGCCTGCATTATGCCGATATTGTTGATGGGAAATTCCTCGAGGACGACGCGCTTCTCGGCGACCGCCGGAAAATCGTAGGCGGTGGCCCAGTTCTTGGCGCTGTTCTCGGTGCGCCAGTCGACGGTTGACGCCTTGAACGCCTCGATGGCGACTGTTGCATCACGGAAATATTCGAATCGCAGCTCGTCGAAATTGTCCCGCCCGATATTGACGTTGAGCTTGCTGCCCCAATAGTCCTTGATGCGCTCATAGACGATGTAGCGGCCGGCCGAGAATTCCTTGACGCGGTAGGGACCGCAGCCGAGCGGCGGCTCGAGCGTCGTTTCCCCGATATTGCGTTTCTTGCCGTCCTTGTCGGTGCCTTGCCACCATGCCTTTGGCAGGATGGTGAGATGCCCGAGGCTTTGCGGGAGCGCGCGGTTGCCTGGACCGTCCGCGGTGAATGTGATTTCGTGATCGCCGCTGACTTCAGCCTTGACGACGTGGCGATAATCGGCGGCGGCCTGCGGGCTCAATTTCTTAAGCGTGTCGAAGGAGAACAGTACGTCGTCGGGCGTCACGGGCTTGCCGTCGTGCCATTTCGCCTCCGGACGCAGGCGGAAGACGACCGAGGAAAAGTCGTCCGGATAGCTCACCGCTTCGGCAAGCAGCCCATATTCGCTCGACACTTCGTCGAGCGCCGGCACAAACAACGTATTATGAATGAGATCGATTCCCTGCACCAGCGCGCCTTTGACTCCGGCAACGACCATATTGAAGTTGTCGTAGGTGCCGAGCGCGATTTGCCAAGCCGAACCGCCTTTCGGCGCGTCCGCATTGACGTAATCGAATTGCTTGAAGCCCGATGGATATTTGAGATCGCCGAACGGCGATACGCCGTGCCGCCAATTCGCGTTTGCGGCCTTCGCTTCTCGGCTCGTCCAAGGGACAAGCGGCAGGCCGCGCGCGGCAAGCACCAGCACGGTCGATCTGAGCAGGCTTCGGCGATTCATCTGACGCTCCACTAGCGCTCGTAACTCTGCGAGCGACGATCAAAGCCGGTGATCGTTTGCTTTTCAACCGCAGCGGCGGCGTTCCGGCGCGCGCCGCGACCCGGTGGATTTTCCCTATTCAATGGGCCGCGGGCAACACGAATCCGACTGGCGCTATAGCGCCGTATAAGCGCATTAGGTTGAATGAAACACGCTAGGGCCTGTGACCTGGCTCACACGGTCCCGGAGGTCCGCGCTTGACACTGGCGCCAGCATTGGCTGGCCGGACGAGAAATCACGCAAGATAGCGAGGCGCCGTCACCAGCGCCTCGCTAAAAATTCCGCCGGTCCAATATGGACCGATCTTTAAATTCTGGGCCGGTCTAATGAACCGGTCAGGCCGGGCAGACAGACAGACCGCTGCAAGCCCCAAGCGTGAAGTTCTCTTTCTCCTTCCCCGCGCCCGCCGCAGCCTCCAGGGCCTCGTCGGAGACTTCGTAGGTGAGGATTTCTTCTTCAGTCTGGTCAAGTACGTCCTTCATGACTTCGGTCCTTTCGTTCGCCGGCAGCCGCCGGCAGTCGGCAGGTAGGAGAAGAAATTCGGTGTGACCCCCTCCCAGCGCTATATTACATCATCCGATGCAGACTATGTAAAGTCAATCCAAATACAGCTGTTAGGGGCACGTGTGCAGGGACTGGTTAATATGACAGGTGGCTGATTTATGGAGATAAATCGCTCGCACTCACGACCCGTTCGGCCCGCACGCTCGCCTCAAATTCTGCTTGCTGTGCCAATTCGGCCCTCGGTTTTCGTGCACAAAATGATCCCATTTTGCCTGCAGTTGCGCGCCAGATAGTTGTGGCGCTGGCGCCAGCGTCGCATCCCGCGCGAGCCTGACCAGGGATGACATTGGGTCGCCCCGAACTAGAATGCCCAGGAACAGGAATAAGCAAAACCCGATCGGATCGATCTTGCATGGATGCATTCAATGAGCGCTTGGTCGTTCGCGCCGCAACCATCGATGAAGTGCTGTCCGACGATTTCGAACCCCTGCCCGGCCAGAAAGGCGATGCCGATTTGGCCGCGCGGCGCCTTGCCGCTTGGTGCCGGTCGTGCGCCAGCGGCGATTGGGCGCTGTTCGGCAAACGGCTGCAACGCGACGGCTTGGCGTTCGATCAGGTTTTGACCAGATTTGCCACCGTTCGCCGCAAAGCTTCCTCCCCTCCACCGGCATGGGCTGACGACGCCACCTGGATCGAAAGGGCACTGCAAAGCCCAAGCAAAAGGTCGGCTGCCGCGCTCGACCAGAGCCAGCCTTGTGCTTTCGAGCACCTCTTTCTGCCTGTGGTCGAGGAAGCCGAGGCGCAACTCTGGTCGGACATCGATGTCTCTGACAGCTTAATCGAATCCGCGCGCGCCTGCCTGCGCCTCACGTTGCTCAACGAGCTATCCGGGCTTTGCGCTCCGGCAATCTACGAGCGCTTCGCTGCGGCGCGAAAAGTCGCCGCGCCGGCGCCTGCAGCAACGCCGCACAAAGACGCCGGCACGTCGCGCTACGACCAATTCGTGGCCGATATGAGAGCCGGCGGCGTCCGGCATCTGTTCGAAGACAAGCCGGTGCTTCCGCGTCTGGTTTCCTCGATCACCCGGCAGTGGATCGATACCTCGCGCGAGTTTGTCCTACGCCTCGATGCCGATTTGCCGATCATCCGGCGAGAAATCCTGCAATCCGGCAGCAACAGCCCCGTTTGCAAAATCGAGGGCAATCTTTCCGATCCGCACAATGGTGGCCGTTCGGTGCAGATCGTCAGCTTCGTGGACGGTTCGCGCATCGTCTACAAGCCGAAGGATTTGCGGCTCGATGTTGCCTGGCACAGTCTGATTGAGCGTTTGAACCGAGGCGATCCTCCCGTCGAACTTAAGCCGGTGCGCGCGATTGCGCGCGATGGTTATGGCTGGACTGAATTCATCGGTCATACGGGATGCTCCGATCCGGAAGGCTTCCAGCGTTTCTTCCGGCGTGCCGGCGCCTGGCTCGCACTCTTTCACTGCTTCGCGGCCACCGATATGCACCAGGAGAACATGATTGCAGCCGGCGATCACCCGGTGCCGATCGATCTGGAAACGATCTTTCATGCAACCGAGAAGCGCAAAGTCCCGGATCTCGAGGACCAGGCCTTCGACGCCGCCCAGGAAATAATCGCCAACTCGGTCATGACGGTCGGCTTGCTTCCCGCCTATGGACGGTCTCCCGACAACAAGGTATTTGCGATCGGCGGCATGACGGCAGACTGGGATTTCAAAACAAAGCTCACCTGGAGCCAAATAAACTCCGACGAAATGCGGCCGGCGAAATCGCGGGAAGTCGGCAAAACCAATCCAAATCTCCCGCATGTCGATGGCGGTTACGCCAAATTTGGCGACCATGTCGGCGATTTCATCTCCGGCTTCGAGGATTACGCAAAATTTCTGTTGCGGTTGAGCAGAGATGCAAAATCAGAAGGTTTGTTCGAAGGGTTTGCCGGCGTTCCCGTTCGCAAGGTCATTCGCCCCACCCGCTTCTACTACATGCTGCTGCAGCGACTGAAAAATCATCGCACCATGGACGACGGCGTGACCTGGTCTGCACAGGCCGATTTCATTGCCAGATTGGCCGAGTGGGAGAAGGAACCCGATTCTCTCTGGCCGTTGCAGCAGGCCGAGCGATCCGCGCTCATAGGTATGAATGTGCCGCACTTCGTGTCATCCAGCGATGGCAACGAGATCCGCGACGCAACCGGCGTCTCGATATCGACTGACGCGACTTCCGGTCTGGAGCGCGCTCGGGCCCGTGTGCAGAGATTGGATGAGCAAGAGATCGCCTGGCAGACCGAGGTTATCAGGCAGAACACCAACACGATTTCAAAATCTGCCGGATCGGCGGACCGGCCGGCGAGGCCGCCGGTGCATTCAACTGCCGTTGCGCCGGCAAAAGAAACTTTCCTCGCAGAAGCCGACAGGATCGCCGGCGAGCTCGCCCATCACGCCATTCGGCGCGGCCCTGGCGCCGCTTGGATCGGCCTCGACTGGCTGGGAGACGCCGAGGTTTTCCAGCTCGCGTGCCTAGGTCCCGATCTTTACAACGGCACTTCGGGCATTGCGGTCTTTCTTGCTGCGCATGCGGCAGTAGCGCGGTGCGGATCTTCAGGTGAACTGGCGCTTGCCGGCGTCCTGCATCTTCGCAAGAGCCTGAAGGGCAGGAACGCGGCGCGCTGGGCCCGCTCGCTGGGCGTTGGCGGCGCCACCGGGTTGGGCTCGATCGTCTATGCCCTGACGGCGATGGCCACGTCTCTGAATGACGGTGCCCTGCTCGCGGATGCCCATGCGGCGGCGGAATTGTTCACCGGCGACCTTATTGCGGCGGACAAACAGTTGGACGTCATCGGGGGCAGCGCGGGCGCCATACTTAGCCTGCTTCGTCTTTATCGCGACAGTCAATCTGCTGACGTATTGAAGCGCGCAACCAAGTGCGGTGAGCATCTGATTGCTCAATGCAGAGTTGGCCCGGATGGCCGGCGCAGTTGGGTCGGACAGGGCTTGGGCACGCATGCGCTTAATGGCATGTCGCACGGCGCCGCAGGTTATGCCTATGCGCTCGCTTCGCTGTCGGCGGCCACCGGACGCGAAGATTTTGCCCAGGCCGCAGCGGAGTGCCTTGCATTTGAAAACTCCAGCTACGACATGGCGCGGCACAACTGGCCGGATTTGCGCGGGAGTGGCGAACCGTCTTGGCCCTGCCAATGGTGTCACGGAGCTCCCGGCATCGGCCTCGCCCGGGTTGCCATGGCCAAGCAGAAAGGAATCGATGACAAAATTCTGATTAAAGATATCGGCAACGCGGTGGAAGGGGTGAAGCATGGCTGGCCCGGCGTCGTCGATACGCTGTGCTGCGGCACGCTCGGTAGCGTTGAATTTCTCTGCGAAGCCGCCGATGCTCTTGGGCGCCGCGAACTTCGCGAGCTTGCCTGGCAGCGGCTCATGGAGGTTCTGGAGACCGCGGCATCGGCAGGCGACTACCGTTGGAACAGCGGAAAAAGGCAATTCAATTTGGGGCTGTTTCGCGGCCTTGCCGGCGTGGGTTATACGGCATTGCGCCAGGTCGATGGTTCGCTTCCCAATGTTTTGATTTGGGAATAGTGCCGCTTTTTGCAAACCAAGGCTATTTATGCTGCGCGTTCGCCGTCTATTGCGGCTTCGCAGCCGCGCAAGACGCCCGGAGAACCGCTTTGAACATGTCGAAAGACTGGACTCCGACTTGACAAGTCGTCGACGGATCGAGCGCAGCGTGAATGACATCACCGGAGGCCGCCGAAAATTGTTTGCCATTGATATTGATGTTGACGCCCTCATTCGTGGGAGAACCAATCAATCCGATCGTCAAACGGCCATCGGCAACGATCAGCGATTGATTGGGCGTGATGTTGTAGGTGTCCTTGGAAGGCATAATCTGGTTCAACGCAGCCTGAGCAAGTTTGAGCTTGTCTTGAAGCGCAACTTGCACGGCATTTTGATCTATTATTTGCTTCTTGAACTTCTGGGTTTCGGCTTGCAGTTGCCTGATCAACTGCTTGGTGGCAGCAATATCCTGGTAGGCCAAATCCAGGCCGAGCAAGTAGCCGCCGATTGCACCGATCACCACAGCGCTGAACAGCAGGAAGCGGCCGCCTGACGTCCTGAACAGGACTTGCAGAGGGTTTTTCCCCAGGACAGAGCGGCGCGCTTCCGTCGTGCCGGTCACTTTCGGCCCTTCCTTTATCTGCTCTCGAGGCACCACAATGGCCGGCAGCGCGTCGGCATGATGGCCGATTTGTGGAAGGGAAGGCAAATCGAAAGTAGCCGTGATGCTTTGCGAACTCAGCTGCACAAGCGTGCTAAAACGTCGCGCCCGCCGCGTTCTCTTCGGACAGCAATCGATCCGTTTCTCTTGATCGATTATTCGCCGATTCGAACCAGCGCAGGAATCGGCCAGCCGCGACACCCCGCATCAGCGCGAGGTTATACTCCTGGAAGACTTTGGGCGAGTGCCAGCCGCCGGCAGGCCAATCCTTGATCGCGCGCTCGAGTCGTACCAGATCGATGACCCGGCGCACGAGCGCGGATTCCGATAGCTCAGCGAGCTGCCGAGCGAGCTCGCCGCGCTCAAGCTTCTCGTACCAGTCCGGCGCCTGCAGGCCGCTCAAACGATTGGTCAGAATGATTTCCGGAAGTAGGCCCCACATGGCGCGGCGGATCAAAGAACGATCGACGCCTTCAGCAAGATATTGCTCCGGCGGAATGCCGAAGCAATAAGAGACCACGTCGATATCGGCGGTCGGGTCGCGCACTTCGACGCCGGTTGCAGCTTTCTCCGCCGCGTGCCAATCCCCGACATAATCGACTTGGACAAGCGTCTTAACGCGTTCGTCCGGCCGCAGGCGATAGAGAAAGTCGTGTCCAAATTTTTGAGCGCGGAGGTCGACGGACATTGCGGCAGCGAAGTCGGGATGGATCGCCGCGTGGTCTTGCCACGCTGCAATCCGATTGGGATGGCGGCGGCGATCGGCCCAATTGCTCAATCGCTTCGGCGCCAGCGGCTCGACCAAGAGCTTTCGCAGCGCCACCCAGCGTGAATAGGACGTGCGGCGATAATAAAGCCGCCACTGCCGGTAGGCCGTGATAAGCCGGCCGCGCTTGAGGTGAGCGGCCGACTGCGACCAGCCGTTCCAGCTGATGGTGTGATTCCCGTAAAGCCCGCAGAGCAGCACGCGCCGGCCCTGCGCCCGGGCAAGCCGCAGAATCGTCAAGACCCAGCCAAGATTGGTCGGATTGCGCACCGGCCCTTCCAGCGCGATGAAGAACCGCTCAAGCTCGGCGAAGTCATTGGACGTATCGCCGCGGACAAAGTTGACGTCGAGGTTCGGGACCGCTTTCTGAATCGCGTCGACGTAGGGAGTTTCATCGGCGTAATGGCCGCTCGGCACCACGCCGTGGAAGCCCCGCCGAGGCACGCCGGTGAAGGCAAAGAGCCGCTGATTTTTTTCCGCGAGCGCGCGCGCAGCAAGCACGGTTACGGACGAGGAATCAAGCCCGCCGCTGAGCATGCAACCGATCGGGTGAGCGCTGCGCATTTGCCGACGCACGGCCACATCGAGACGCTCGCGCAGCCCTTCGGCGTAGGCCGCGTCGGACGGAAGATACACCGGCTTGATCTCGGCCGGCGACCAGTAGCGGTGCTGCGCGATCGAGCCGTCGGACTTCACCTGCATGACATGCGCCGGGGCGACCCGAAAGACATTCCGGTGGACGGTCGTGACGTGGTCGGCATGATTAAGCACGAGGAAGTCGGCGAATTTCTCCTGGCTCAATTCACGCGGCACGCCGGAGATTGCGAACAGGCCCTTTGGCATGGAAGCGAAGGCGAAAAATCGCGCGCTCTTGTGCCACATCACCACGTTGAGCCCGAGATGATCGCGCGCGAGCGTCAAGGCGCGCGTGCGCGGATCCCAGATCGCAGCCGCGAACGAGCCGCGCAGCAGCGGCCAGATATTGATGCCAAGAGTTTCCCACCCGGCAAGGAGCACCTGCGCATCCGACCACTCGGATGCTTCTTGGCGGGCGGCGCCAATCCGCGCGAGCACGCCATCGCGATTGTCCAAACGCACATCCGCCGTAATCAGCGCGCCGCTCGCGCCGCGCTGCGGCTGGCGGTCGAAGCGGTCCTCGGGCGTCATGCGCATCAGAACGTTGGCGAGCCCGATGCTGCCGCTGACAACGATTCCGAATCGATCGGGACCGTACTGACGCAGCGCATTCGCTGACCGTTCGAGGTCGTGCCGGGTGACGGGTCGACCGTCGAAACGCAGTAGTCCCGCAATTCCACTCATTGGAAACGCACTTATCCGCCACCTCGACCGTATTCAGCAAGGCGTGTGAACGCGTCGGCCTCAGCCGCGCCGACGATCTTTTCCTTGCCGATCTCGACCCAAGCGTGAGCGGCGAGTTCGCCCGCCTCACGCGCGACGCCAAGGCAAAGCCGGCTCGCGATGCCGCGCCGGCGCAGCATGGCATGCGCCGCCACCGCGCGCGGCAGGCAAAGAGCATTGATCCAAGGTTTGGGGGCGAGGGTTTCGACCGCCCACGACACCCACGGCACTTCGTCAACAGCGAAGCGGCGGATGCGCCGCGGCGCCCGGTCGGCCCAGGCGAAGATGAGCGCGGGCGCAACAAAGCGCACGACGAGCCGCGCCAGAATAAGCATGACGGCCGCCTCCCGCAGATAGACGCGACGTATCGTCCTCGCCTTCATAGCGCCTTGTCCGGATCAATCACGCGCAACGTCAAGCCTGCTCGCGCCCTCGACGCGCCGTTCGCTTAATTCAATAACGGACCGACCTAATGATCAACGCGGGCAGAGAGCGGAAAGGCCAGCTCGAAGGCAAAACCAAGCTTAGTCGCGGGCGTGGCCGGCGGCTGCGGCTCAGCAACATGGCCGGAGCCGGAAGCGCCTACATTGCGCTCATTCTTACGAGCGAATTTTGTTTCCGCGCCGACAGCCAATTTCGTTACGGCCGGCGCCTCCCAGCCGCGCGGCGTTGCAGGATCGGCCCTGCTCGGTCTGATCGCTCGCATCATCCAACTCCGGAAAATCCTTCTAGGAGATCGGCGCCAACATGGCAAGATCAGCACCAAGTCGCGCATGATCGCCGAGGGGCCTCGCAAGATGGCGACCGTAACGCTTCCGCGCGCGACCTTTTATCGCTGGGAGTAAGGGAGCAGCACGGTGGTTTTCGCGCCGCTTGGCATCGGCTACCTGGCATGATAGCCTTTTTAAAAATCGCGCGGTTTTGCTAACGCAGCCGACGCATCGGCTTGAATCGGCCCCAGAACGTGGGCCCGCGCGGGGATGAGAAAGGATCCGCTATGGCACCAGATCAGACTTCGTCCGAAACCCCTGAGACAGGCGAAGCCAAAGCGGCGGCGAGTTCGACTGCGTCAGAGACGACCGAGACGCCCGAGCAGCGCGATGAACGGGCTTCGCGGCTGGTTGACCGATTTGCCATATGGTCGGGCGTGGCCGGGCTTATTCCGGTCCCCGTTGTTGACGCCGTTACCGTCGGCGGGCTCCAGCTTCAGATGGTGCGGCGCCTTTCGCAAATCTATAACGTGCCTTTTTCGGAAAATAGCGGCAAGGCGCTGATCGCCGCCTTGGGGGGAGCGCTGATCCCGGCGACCAGCGGCATCGGCGCCGCCAGCGTGCTTAAGATCGTGCCGATCATCGGAACGATCACCGCAGGATTTGTGATGCCGGCGCTCTCCGCGGGAGCCACCTACGCCATCGGCAAGGCTTTCATTCAGCACTTTGCATCGGGCGGGACGCTGCTCGATTTCAATCCGCCGGACTATCGGGAATTCATTAAGGCCCAAAAGGAGATGTGGGATTCGCGATCGACAGGCGCCAAGCCTGCCAAGGCGAGTTCTTCCGAGCAGGCCGGAACGGGAGCGGCGACGACCGGCTCCTGACGCGCTCGGTCAGATACCAACCATTTGGGAGAGGTGCGACCCGCCAAAGCGCGACAGCCGTGCACCGGCAAGAGCGAGCCCCATGCTCGAATCCTTTATCTACATAACTTTGTGCGTACTCACGGGACTTTGCGGCAGCCAACGCCGAATGGGTTTTTTCGGGACTTTTCTCCTCACCCTTGTCACGACGCCATTAGTGGTGTTGCCTTTGCTGCTGCTCACCGGCCCATCGCATCGCGTCGAATGGCGTCGCCGTCCGTAGAGCAACGGGCTAGCTGGGGGCGGCGAGTGCATCGCTCGCCGGACCGGCGGCGACATCTTGTTCACGTGTAGGCGGAAGACATCGCCCCTATGTCGTTCCTTCAGCTCGTTCGCCGCGAAATGCACGGCTCGCTGCCGAAGCTGCTGTTCATGTCCAGCCTCGGGGGTATCAGCACGGCGGCGATTCTCGCGGCCATCAATGCGGGCATGCAGGGCGGAAAAAACGCTGGCTTGTGGGCCGTCGTGCTTTTTCTGGTTTCGCTCTTTCTGTTCATCAAGACCCAATACTACGTGACTATCACGGCGACCGCCGAGATCGAAGCCATCATCCACAAGCTGCGCCTGCGCCTCATGGATCACGTGAGGCGCTCCGAGCTCTTGGCGATAGAGCGGATCGGGCGCTCGCGAATCGTCGCGGCAATCACCGGCGACACTGCGGTGCTGACGCAAGCAAGCAACATGCTATGCTTCACAATTCAGGGCGCGGTGCTGGTGTTTTTCGTCGCGATCTATGTGGCCTATCTGTCCCTCGCGGCCATCGTCACCACCATCATCATCGTCGCCGCGGCAGCAACCGTATTCCACATCAAGAATCGCCGCCTGATCGTGGAAAAGCAGAAATCGGCCGAGTGGGAGGGCCGGTTGTTCGATAGGCTGGTCGACTTCCTCGATGGCTTCAAGGAGGTCAGACTCAACAGCGCCCGCAGCGCCGATTTGTTCGACGATTCCGTCGATGTGTCGCGAACCGCCGCCAACATCAAGATACGCACCCAGGCCGAAACCTTCAAGATGATCGTGACGTCGCAGTTCTCGATGTACATACTGCTCGGCGCCGTCGTCTTCGTCGCTCCGCAGTTCAGCGAGTCCCTCGGCGGCGCGTCGCTGACAAAGACGACGACGGCCCTCATGTTCGTTGTCGGAGCGTGTTTCGGCCTCGTCCAATCGATACCCGTGTTGCTGAACGCGAACGCCGCGGCCGACCGCATCGCGCAATTGGAAGCCGATTTGCGGGCAACCGTGACCTCACTCGAGCCGCGCGACATCAGGATCACGAAACATTTCGACCTCATCGAGATGAAGCACATTGTATTCCGCTACGTGGACAAATTTTCCGACACGACCTTTCAGATCGGTCCGCTCGACTTCAGCTTGCGATCCGGCGAGCTCGTCTTCATTACCGGCGGCAATGGCTCGGGGAAATCGACCTTCTTGAAGGTGCTGGCCGGACTCTATCCTCCGGATTCCGGAGAAATCACGCTTGACGGCCGGCTGGTCACCGACGATACGCGCGATGCCTATCGCGCGCTGATCTCGGGCATTTTCTTCGATTATCACCTCTTCCGCCGGCTCTACGGCATAGCCGAGCCGGAACCGGGCGAGATCGACCGCCTGCTGACGCAGTTTCGATTGGCCGACAAGACCGGGCTGTCGCACGGCGAGTTCCGCACGCTCGACCTTTCCGGCGGCCAACGCCGCCGTCTCGCGCTCATCGTGACTTTGCTCGAGAAACGCCCGATCATCTTGCTCGACGAATGGACGGCCGAACAAGATCCCGAGTTTCGGCGCAAATTCTACGACGATCTCCTGCCGGAAATGATGCAGGCCGGGGCGACCGTGGTGGTCATCACGCATGACGATCGCTACCTCGACGAGTTGGATTTGCCGGCGCGTAGAATCCGCATGGAGGAAGGCCGTATTGTGGAGCAGCGTTCGATGCAGAAAAGTTGACGGCGTTCGATGGAGAGTGGCTGATGGCAAGGTATCCAGAGATCCTTGATGAAATGCCATCCCCGCAGCGAAAGCTCGGGTGGTGGCGTTTCCTCGGACGCCATTTGCCCGGCTTATCCGTCGTGTCGATGGTGGTGCTGTTGATCGCCACCCTGCTTTATCCCTTCGTGGTGATTACGGTTCCGAGCGGGATGGTCGGCGTCCTCTGGAAGCGCTTCAACGGCTATGATCTTTACTGCTGGTGCTTTGTCGGCCGCGGCACGATCCTCAATCCGCGCGAGCTGCGTGACGAAGGCCTTCACCTGATCTGGCCGTGGGACAAATTATTTATTTATAACCTGAGACTGCAATCAATAACGCAAACATACAACGCGATTTCCAAAGACGGCGTGAGCGTGACCACGCAAATCACGATCCGCTTTCAGCTGCTGCATGATCCCGTCGCGGTGCTGCATAAATTCATTGGTTCGGCGTACTTCGATACGGTCGTCAGTCCGGAAATCGGCAGTCAAGCGCGCGAAGTCATTTCTCACTATACGGCGCAAGAGGTCTACACCTCGCGCGAGGCGATTCAGGAACAAATTCGAAATAACGCGCAGAAGAGTCTGGGCGCCCACCTCAACAGTCTGGTGCAGCCCGAGGCCATGGAGCAACCGGACCCCAAGCACTACAACGACTTCCTGCAAAACTCGATCCAGATTCTCGATACGCTCGTCCTCAGCATCGAGTTGCCGCCGCCGATCGTCGCCGCCATCAATCGCCAGACGGAGCAGTACTACGAGATTCAGGAGTTCAAATTTCGCGTCGAGCGCGAGGCGGAGGAGTCCAGACGCAAGCAGATCGAAGCGAACGGCATAGCGGCTTTCCAGCGCACGGTCAGCAAGGGCATTTCCGACTCCTACTTGCGCTGGCGCGGCATCGAGGCGACGCTTGCGCTCGCGCAGTCCAAGAATACGAAAATCGTGATCATCGGCAGCGGCAAGGACGGTCTGCCGATCATTCTCGGCAATGTTGACGGCTCTCCTGCGCCGAACGGCGAAGCCAAGCCCGCTGAGAGCGGCACGACGGCTCCGCCGGGCACTGCGATGCCGGGCGCCGCAACGTCGCCGCCGGAAACGCCGCCCGGTATGGCGCCGGCTGCCCCCTCGTCAACGCCGTCGCCCGGAGCGCCTGCTGGGTCGCCGCCTGGCGCCGATAAAAACGGTTCGGCCGCCGGCTCGCCGGCGCCGCCTGGGTCACCGCCTGCGAGCACGCCGTCGGGCTCGGAGAAACCGGCAGCGGCGCCCCGCTCTGACAACCAATCGAACTCGTATGTCCCGTTCAAGCTTTCCGACATCGAAGCCATCCTTTCCCGGCTTTCCGACGGCTTGCGTTCGGCCGGATCGGCGCCGAGTTCGAACACGGGAGCAAAACCGAAATAATAAGCGGCGCTGCCCCGCAGTACGTCGGGCGCCTTTGCCGCCGGTCTTCCTGCCGCCGCCGCAGCACCGATTCGAAGGGATCGATTGCCGCTTCAGGCCTGCAAACTGCTGCCGGCACATTGCATTGGGTCAGCTGTGTCATCGATGCAATTCGTTGCGCAGCGCGAATTATTTCTTAAGGCTGACAGGCCACGTTAAGCGTCTTGCTTGGGCGCGCTACGGCTCCGGTACCCGTCTTGTGACAGCGACCGCCACATCTCGGCCAAGAAACCGGCTATTCATGCCGACCGCTTCAATCGACTCGATAACTGTAATAAGACTTGCGCGAAGCGACGCGCCCGGAGCGCCGAATTATATCAGGCCGTCGATGACGAGTTGAGCGGACTGCCTATACGCGTTGAACCGGCAGCGGGCGCGAGAGAAGCAGTAGCCTCTGACATCGATCGCCGATGGAAAGCTCTTGCAGGGGGAAGGAATGAATAGCGAATATCTGGACCTGGCTGGATTTTTGCATCGTATTATAGAACGTGCCGAGCAGAATTTTACACTCGCAAAGCTTTACGGGCTCCTTCATCTCGACCCCAACAATATCACTTTCCACGGGGTCATGCAGCGGCTGGCCGACGCCATGGTGGCCAGCATCACCGTTCCGAACATGTGCGCGCTGGTCGGCGCGGCTTTTTATGCCGCGACCTTTCTGATGCCGACCATGGTGCCGTTGCGGGTCTTTGGCCTGCTCAGCACATTGTTCTTCATGGCCTATGGCGTGCTTGGCGGAGTCATCGCCACCTTTCTCATGTATTTGCTGCTGTTCTTCGTCAACAGTCTGCGCCTCATGCAAATTCTCAAGCTCGTCAAGAAAGCCCGTGTCGCCGCCGAAGGCGATCTGTCGATGGACTGGCTCAAACCGTTCATGAACCGGCGCAACTATCGCAAGAACGATATCCTGTTTCGCAAAGGGCAGCCGGCCAATGAAATGATGCTGATCACCACGGGAAAGTTCCTGGTCGTCGAAATCGGCATTGAACTTCCGCCCGGGCAGCTCATGGGCGAACTCGGCTTTCTCACGCCCAAGAACAAACGGACGCAGACGGTAAAATGCATCGAAGATGGCGCGGTGCTGACCATCAGCTATGACCGTCTGCTCGAGGTCTACTTCGAGTACCCCGACTTCGGGTATTATTTTCTCCGCCTCTCCAGCGAGCGCCTCCTGCAGAATAATGCGCGCCTGGAAGGAATCGTCGAGCAATACCGTTTGAAGCAGCAAGCGACCGCCGCAACCAACGCGTGATGAATCATTTTGTATTGATTTGCTTTACCCGCCCAGTGTCTCGGGATACGCGCCGACCGCCGACGTCAACGACGCACGGCAATTCTGGCGATAAAGGCGCACCGCGGTTTCCGGCAATTGCCGGCGCCGCTGTCAGAGGCCGTGATCGCGGATGATATCCATGGCCACGAGTCGGTGCCAGATGAACAGGATAATCAGCGCGCCAACGGTTGCGCCGACGAAACCGGCGCCGCGATAAGCGGAATAGAGACCGATGGCATGGCCGATAAGCGTCGCCAGCAATGCCCCGGCGATGCCAAGCAGCGTGCTGACGATAAAGCCCTTCGGCCGCTTCGGACCGGGCAGCAGCAGGCGCGCAATCGATCCGGCGACAAATCCGATCAGAATGATCCAGAGCAGGACACCCATTCCAGCCATCCCTTATGCCGATTCGCAGCCGAATACGCTCTTCTATGCGGGCGCGCGCGTCAACGCCTGTGCCCGTTTCATCGCTGACGGATTGCCGCGCTTGTACCCGCGAATACGCTGCACCGCACAATCCAGGCGCATGACGGCTTCTTCAACCGCCGCCACCAGACCATACAAAAACAATTAGACGTGTTGCAAAAGGCGCCGCTTTGATTCCGATCGATGTTCGGGACCAGCCGCCGTTACATTCGTGCAATACCATTCCCTTGCAGCAATGGTGGGCCCGGGAGGACTCGAACCTCCAACCAGACCGTTATGAGCGGCGGGATAATATACGCTGGTGTTGATTTTCCTGAAGTTTTGCGGCGTTGGATCGCGTTCGTTGCATCTCGTTCTGATCGTTTCTGGTGCGAAACTGGTGCGGGTAATCATCGCCCCTGCGCGGAATCCTCGGTGCGTTATGGCGATGCGGGCGGTTTGTGCGGGAAGCAGCCTGAATTGCAGTTGGCAGCAGTCCGGCGGCGCTAGCGCGGCTGGTTGGCTGGCAGCGAATCGGGCGTTGGCGCCTTTCCGTATTCTGCTGCGTTTGAACGCTGGATGACGATGGCTACCAGGACGAGGCTCATGAAGCGTCCGAAGAGTTTCCTTACCCTCCGAAGGTAGGGGCCGGCGGTTCGAATGCAATCGGCGTGAGATTTCAAGGACTTTCGTTCCGCGCCGATCATTGGAATGTTGCTCCGATGACAAGCACGAGCAACATTGTCAAGAGAATGTACATTGCATAAGCGTTGACGTGACCGACATGCATGCGGCGGGCGATGCTGGCGAGCCGCCACAAGCCTTCCACTATCGGATCAAGGAGAAAACGATCTATAATATGAGCTTCTGCGTGATTGCGAACAATTGCGGTTCTAAAATGACGGGCCACGGCTTCCACATTATCTTCGCTGGCCGATGGCTGGAGGATCGCCTCGAAGATCACGCGCACCGGATTGGAGAAGCCCGTGGCCGTGTAGGTAATACTAGCCGTTAGCCGCCGCAGCCCGCCGGCCCAGGCTGGTGCACGTGACAGCGAGCGACGACGACTTGACAAGCGGAACAGCCCGAACACCACGGCAATAATGATCGCCAGTACGGCCGCCATATACGATGTCGACATGGCAAAGACGACAGGGTTTTGTTTGCCGCCACGATGAAGGACGACGAGGCCCCGGCCCGGAAGGACGTCGCCCCCAACCTGGGCGCCGAGGTTATGGAAGTCGGCGATGAAGGCGGGAGATAGGTTTTCCCGGCGCTGCGTCGTGGGATTGAAGAATGGTGGCACCAGGGCGGCTGTCGCACTTACGTGGGTCAGTGAAACAACGCTGCGATCGATGATCGGAATGGTGTAGGTCGGCAGGACGCCGAGCAAGACGCAGAAGACGGCAAGCAAAGCCAGTGACGTACGTTCGCCACCGGGCGCCTCGGTTGCATGGGCAGCCCCGTCGGAGCGCGGCATACCGAGAAAACCCATGGCGAACACCTTAGCGAAACAGGTCACCGCCAGGCCTGCGGTCAGGGCCAGCAACGCCCCTGAAAGGGCAAACGCGACCTTGATTGGTGTCGAGGCCAACTCCGCCGAGCGCAGGATCGTCTGCAAGGTCAGCCATTCGCTGACAAAGCCGTTCAGCGGCGGCAGCGCTGAAATCGCCAAGACTCCAATAAGAAAGAACGCGCTGGTCCATGGCATTAGGCGGGCGATGCCACCGAGCCGGTCGAGATCGCGCGTGCCGGTTCCCGCCTCGACCGCGCCTGTCCCGACGAACAGTAGCGCCTTATATACGGAATGATTGGCAAGGTGATAAAGTGCGGCGATCAGCGCAATGCCCGCGATTTCCGCATGTCCAGCGGCCAAGAAAATCATGGCAGCGCCGATGCCGGCGGCAATGATGCCCATGTTTTCGATAGTGCTATGCGCGAGCAGGCGCTTCATTTCCGCCTGCACCGTCGCGTAAAGAATGCCAATCAGCGCCGAGAGACTGCCGACCGCCAAGACAATCAGCCCCGGTGCACTGCCGGTTACCGGATGGAGGTCGAGATTAAAGCGGATGATGCCATAGATTCCGAGATTGACGATCACCGCCGACAGTAATGCCGACACGTTGGTTGGTGCGACCGGATGGGCCTGCGGCAGCCAGCTATTGACGGGTACCAGGCCGGCTTTCACGGCAAAGCCAAAGAACGACAGGAGGAACACAGCCCATCCGACGGAGGGTGTCACATGCGGCGCCGCAGCGCGCAGCGTATCGAAATCAAGGGTGCCGCCTGCAGTGGCGAGCAGCACGAAGGCAGCCACCACCGCGATCGTGCCGGCCTCGCTCATCGCCAGCATGACAAAAGCGGCTTGTGAGCTTTCCGGCCGCTCATAGTCGATATTGACCAGTAGGTAACTCGCAATCGACATGACCTCCCAAGCTATCAGGAACGACACCGCATCAGCCGCCATGAGGATGAAAACGATTGAAGCAAATAGAATGTGATACAGCAGCCCGAAATATCGCACGCTGTAATGCGCTTTGTGTTTGAGCAGATAGCCGGCAGAGAAGATCGAGACCGGAAGATAGACCGAGCCTGTCACGAACATGAACAAGGCGGACAGCCGATCGGTTGCGAGTCCCATGTTTCCGAGCGTCAACACCGGCCACAATGCCATGTGGAAGCCGGTAGCACCGGCGAGCAGTAGCGCACTTGCCGACAGAAGCACGAGCGAGGCCACGGCGGCGATTGCCGCCAACGCCAGCGGCGTCGTCCGCCCCGACGTGAGCAGTGCGGTGACGACGCCGAGCGCACACAACAGGAAGAAGACAGCTACCAGAATTCCGGTCATGTCGGCTCTCCGACGCCCTCGGAAGGCAATAACCTTGTCTTTGCTGGCGGCTTGCGTGCGACGACCAGCAGCAGCCCGTGCAGAATCGCAAGCGGAGGTGGCGGGCAACCTGAAACAATGACATCAACGGGCACGACGTCGGCAGCGCCGCCCGCCGCGGCGAAGGTAGGCCCGAAGACGCCACCGAACACCGCACAAGCGCCGATCGCGACGACCCGCTTAGGCGTCGGCATCGCCTCATAGGCTTTCTGCAAGGGCACCCGCATCGCATCTGATACCGGGCCGGACACCAGCAGGATGTCGGCTTTACGTGGCGTCGGCGTCATGAAGAAGCCGAGTCGGTGCATGTTGTAATACGGATTGTTGAGCTGCCGAGCCTCGCTGACGCAGGCACTGCACGCGCCGGCATCGAGAAAACGGATGTGCAGTGAACGACCAAACGCCTTTTCCAGCTTGTCCTTAGCGTCAGCGAGACTTGCCCATTCGTAGCTCGCATCCCACGGTACCGTCACATCGTCGTGGCCGTTCCGGCAACGCAGACAGTGAATGCATCGCGTATGATCGATGGCGACGCCGGAATCCTGCCGTGCGATCGCGCCGGTGGGGCAGCGCTCGGTGAGGTGGTCAGCCTCTTCCCCGGTGCGAAGCGCGGTCGCGCACGGAAAACCTGGCGAGACACCGGCCGTCTTTTCCGGCCGATCGGGATAACCCGTCGTCCTGATACCCGTGCGCAGCCCTTTGAGTACCCAATTCGCCATGGTGCGCTCCTAGCGATCGCACTCCGCGTTTGAGAGGCCAAAACTCGCGAGGATGATAGGAAAGTCTTGGAATGCGAAATTTTCCGCCGCGAGGTGAAATCCGTGCCAGTTCGCGAAGGACGGCGGCGTTATGCGATAACGACCGACAGTGCCATCGTCATTGAGCCGCACCCAGTGGAACGCGGCGCCCTGCGGCGCTTCGACCGCCGAAAGCGCAGCCCCCGCGCGCCATCTTATTGGGGGGGCCGATACCGGTCCCTCAGGCAGTTCGGACAGCAGATGGCGGATCATGGCCGCTGACTGCTCAGCCTCATGGAACAGCACGCGGAGACGCGCGTAACCATCTCCTTCCTGCTCGACAGGAGTCACAAAGTGCAAGGTGTCGTAGGCCGCATACGGAAACAGCTTGCGAATATCACCCGGTACTCCCGCTGCGCGGGCAATGGGGCCAACGAGGCCGTAGGCCAGCGCCTTGTCGTGCGATACGACCCCGACCTCCTCGAGACGATCGAGGAAGCTGCTCGAATAGCGGAGCATCTGATGCAGCGTGCGCAGTTTCGCGGCGGCCTGCGCGGCGCCATCGGCCAAAACCGTGCCGGCGTCAGCCGCAAGATCCCAGAAAAGTCCACCCGGCGTGAGCAGTCCAAACAAGTAACGGTGGCCGACAACCGCGCAGGTTAGACGCAGCAATTCCTCCTCGATGAGCGCGGCGTGACTGTCGGCAACGACCAATGCGGTCGAATGACAAATACCGGTGATAGCTGCGACGTGGTGACGAAGCCGTTCGAGTTCAGAAAAGATAGTGCGCAATATCAGCGCTCTGGGCGGCAGCGTTATCTCGCAGATCATTTCGACGGCTTGGCAGAACGCCAAGCCGTGGGCAAAGGCCGAGGTACCTGAGAATCGTTCTGCTAGCAGCGAGACGCGATCCACTGGCTGTCCTTCGGCGATCTTCTCCACGCCACGGTACTTGTAGAAGAAGCGCGGAATGGTGCGGATCACGTCCTCGCCCACAGTTTCAAGCAGGAAATGCGCGGATTCGGAGAAGTCGGAAAAAATCGGACCGACGGGCATGGCAAAGGCACCCGGTGCGGTGACGATCGTCGGCGGCTGCCACTTCGGGTCTGGTTCGCGATGCGCGATTGCCTTGCGCGCGTCGAAGCTGCGACGCATCGGATTAACGCCTTCCGGCCAGTCTTCGTGCAGGACGAATTCGCCCAGGCGCGGATGGCCTTCAAACGTCAATCCGAACAGATCCTCCGCCTCGCGTTCATGCCAGTCGACGGAGGGTCCATGCGCAAGCCCGCTAAGCGACGGAACCGTGGTGACATCGGCGGGCAGGTTTAGTTCGACGTGGACCTGTGGTGTCTGTACGTCTTTGTAGAAGATGTAGCTCAGCGACCAACCGCGTTCGGCTTCGTCCTCGACAACCAAGGTAGCGAAGACAAAATTCAGCTCGTGGCTCAGCCATTGACAGACGGCGACCAGATCGCTGCGGTCGCAGCGCAGCCGGCAAACCGCAGCTTCACGGTCCAAGACAGCTCGAACGCGTTCCTGCCACTCGCGCCGGCAGAGCTCGGCAAAATCCTGCTGGTGCTGTCGTTGCACGACCATGGTCATAGCGCTCTTTCCTAACCTCCCATCGCTGCCGCGGCGGCCTGCAACAAGGCGTGCAATGGCGCCGGCACGAAAATTCCGATTGTCAGCAACGGAATCGCCGCAATGAGCAGCGTGAGCTTGCACGTGACTGGGATTGCAGCCGTCGCGATTTCTCGTTCGGGCGGGCTGAATACCATGCGATTGATGTTGAACATCACGGCGCAGAAGGCGATCACGACAAGCAGCGCCAACAGGCCAACGGCTAGCGCGTGACCGCTCGTAAAGCCAGCTTTCAAGATCACCAATTCGCTGACAAAAATAGCGAAAGGGGGCGCGCCGGCGATGGCGAAACCACCAGCGACCAAGGCCAACGCCGCCAATGGCGATGAGCGAATGAGCCCGCGGACGCTTGCAATCTCCTGGTTACCTACCGCCATGACAGTCATTCCCGCGGCGAAGAAGCAGAAGGATTTGGCGAGCGCGTGGCCAGTTATCTGATAGGCCGCACCGAGATGCGCTTCACTGCCGCCTAGGCCAGCGGCAACGAGAATGATGCCCATATGCTCGACCGTGGAGAACGCAAACATGCGTTTGAAGTCGCGCACATAGATCAGGAGTAGCGTGGCGACGCCGACGGATACCAGCCCGAAGCCGATGAACCAGGAGCTGGCATCGAGCCCATGGGCGCCGCTGATGACGGGAAACAGCCGTAAGATGACATAGAGCACGGTCGTCGTCTCGACGCCCGAGAGCAGAGCGCAGATCGACGCCGGTGCCTGGCTATGCGCATCAGGCAGCCAGGTATGCATCGGGACGAGCCCGACCTTTGTTCCAAAGCCGACGAGAATAAGCAGAAACGCAGGCCAGAGCAGCGTTGGCGGCATGCGCGGCGCCGCCTCGACCAGACCGAGCCACGTAAACGGCTCAAGACCCGCGATCCGCGAACCCCAATAGAGGATGAGGAAGCCAAGCAAAGCAAAAACAGCGCCGAGCGTAGTCAGAATGACGTATTTCCAGGCCGCTTCCAGTGCTTCCGGTGTATCCTCGTAGCCGACAAGGAAGGCGGACAGCAGCGTTGTGAGCTCGACCGCAATCCACATCAGCGCAACGTTTGCCAGCAGGGGAATGGCGAGCATTGAGAGAACGAACAGGTTGTAGAGTCCGTAATACCTTTGAACGTGTTGCACGGGATGGCCTGCGCGACCGGCGATATAACCCCACGAAAACAGCGCCGCCGTAAATCCGACCAGCGCCACGAGCACTAGAACCAAGGCGCCGAGTGCGTCGCAGGTCAGCCAGCCGTCGGCGGCGTCGATACGACCCGAACCGGCCGCCAACCCGGCGACACTGATTGCCAGCGCCAGCACGGCGGCTGCCGAGATCAATGTGATGGGCGCCGCATAGCGACGGCCTAGCGTCGACAGCGACAAGGCGCTTGCGATCAGTGGAAGAATGAGAATGGCGGCAAGTTCCATAGTGGCTCACTGCTCCCGCAGCGCGGCCAAATGGCCAACCGACGTGGTTCCGAGCCGTCGGTAGATCTGTCGCATCAGCAATCCGACCACCAAGGCGATGACCGGCACGTCGACGGCCGCAGCTAACTCCGCGATGACCGGCAAGCTCGGCACGATCGCGATACCGGAAAAAAAGACGCCGTTCTCGACCGCTAGCAGGCCAAGCATCTGCGGCACGGCTTCGCGGCGAACCACAATTGTGAAGGCGCCCAGGAAAATGGCGGCCAGCCCGAGCGGTAGATTGATCGTTGCAAATGGCGCGGTGACAGTTGCCAGAATGGGATTTGCAATCACATAGGCAAGCACGATGAGAGCTGCCGACAACAAGAGGGAAATGGGAATGTTGATGGCTCGCTCGATTTCACGGGTGCGGTAGACCTCGGCGGCCACGGTGCGCCGCAGCAGCCACGGGATCAGGAGAGTTTTGGTGGCAATCGTAATGGCCGCAACGGCGAAAAGGTGGACGGAAGCGAGCGCAATCCCGAGCAAGACAGCCGACAAAGTCAACAGAAGGGACTGCCATATGAAGAGTTGCAACGACGCCAACACCTGGCGCGTGGCAACGACGCCGAGCGCTGCCAGCAGAAAAAGAGCGCCAGTCAGCGCGTCAAGTGCGGCAATGACTGGGAACGAGGAATTGCTCATTGCTTATCCCCCTTAGATTTCCGAGAGGCGGGTGATCATTGCGACCACCGCTATGACCAATGCGGCACCAAGGAATTCTGTGATGCGGAACAACCGCAACTTGGCGAGTGAGGACTCGATGTACACGAGCACGAGCACAAATCCGAAAATCTTGAGAAGCACGAGCGGAATGGCCAGCAACACCGCACCGAAGCCGCTGTTCTCAGGCGCCAGCCCCCAGGGGGTCACCAATACGTTGAGAAAAATGCAAATCAGCACGAAGAGCTTCATCGCACCCGCCCATTTCATCAGCGCGGCGCCGTGGCCTGAGTATTCGAGCCCCTTTGAATGGTCGATCATGGCCAATTCGAATTCGCCTGACGGACTATCGACCGGAATGCGCCCGTCTTCTGCCAGGATCAGCATCAGAAATGCGATCATTAAAAGGACGTGAGAAGGCTCGAAGAAGTTGGAAATCGGCGTCACCCATCGGGTTTGCACGATGTAGGGAATTGTCGAGCCGGCAACGAAAGAGACGGTGAGGAAGACGACGATGAAGACCGGTTCGGCAAGGAAGCCCACCATCCGCGTGCGGCTAGCCCCCATCGGCCCATAAGGATTGGCCGTATCGACCGCCGCAAGTGTTGTGAAGAAGCCACCGAGCGCCAGCACGAAACCGCCGCCCAACATGTCGCCCATGAAGGCGAAAAAGAGCGGATAGCGCGTGAGGACGGGAATGAGCAGGGTGACAAAAATAGGTGCGGTAAATGCCACGTACGGGGCCGCGCGGAAGATCCAAGAACTTTGCTCGGAGACGATCTCGTCCTTGTGCAGGAATTTCCAGATGTCGCGATAGGGCTGAAAAATGCTCGGGCCCCGCTTTGACTGGATCATCTCCTTGAGACGATTGACCACGCCCTCGACCAGCGGCGCAAACGCCACCACCACGATGACCTGCAACAGATTGTACGCGATCCGTTCGAGCACCGTCCGCTCCTGCGACCATCCCGGCCGCTCGATCAAAGGCAAAAACGACCGTTCGAGAGGACCGCAGCCTAGCCGTTAGGGCAGAAACGATGCGTACCCACATACCGCCCGTTCGACTCTAACGTTCCTCCCGACCGCGTTTCGTGCCAGTCGAGCAGCGTAGGAGTCATCAGCCGAAGACAGGGCGGTTTGGGCGGACTCCATCGCCAGAGAGGCGACACCCGCTTAGAGATATGGGTGTTTCAGCGAGATCAATCTTATCCCTCCCACTAACTAGATCAACGTCCGCGAGTTCCATCTGCAGTTTGTTGGCACCGCAAAAAATGTTGCGGTGCACCGCACTTGGCGTCTTGGGGCCAACCTTTCTTGCCGGGTGAGGCATGCTTATATTTAGCAGGCACTTCGGTCACTATCGCCGTCGATTTACGGCGACTGAGTGCGTGAATGACAGAAAATCGCAGGCCAGGGAGGCAACTCGACACGAAGGAGGACTCCGATGCTTACGGAGATTTTCGATCGATGGCTCGTTCGGCAGAAGATCGAGCTTCTGAAGAGTGAGCTTGCGCACGCAAAAGACGAAGACGCAAAACACGTCTTGGAAGAAGAGCTCGCCGCCGAACAGAAGACGCTGCAGAAGACATACGAGCACGCGCAACAAATCCAGAAATAAAGCGACTGCTCGCGCAATTCTATCAGCAGGCGAAAAGCGAACTGCGTGCTCGCGGGTCGGGGGAAAGCTTATTGTCGATTTGTGGTGCGTGTCGGCAACATTCGCAGCCATTGATAATATTTCGGGGATCACCGCACTGTTTTTCGACAGTGGCATGGAGTCGCCCAGCAACACCGTATGGTCTAATTTGTCGCTGAACTTTCATCTAGCGGCGGCTGTCCGCGACCAATTCATCGATTTTGCGCGAGAAAGCGCACTTATCGTAACGTTGATTTAAGGGCGACCGCATTGGCGCGGATCAAGTCTGGGCGCCGTTGGATGGATCAAGTCTGGGCGTCGTTGGATAATGAGGTCTTTTGTATTCTCCAGTCACCCGAAGCCTTTCATCGCGAAAAATTTCGAACCAGTATCCAAATCGCGACCATTCGGAGTGAGCGAATGCCTCCTCGCATTTGTCGAGAGCGAATCTCGCAAGCGGACTTATCCCCTTGGAGCGTTTAGGATTGAGGCGTGTTCGCAGGTACGCGACGGCACCTGAGCTCTCGTTTTCGATCATCTCAGCGATCCTTTACTCGCGGTCAGACTTACATCGATGGATCAGCTCAAATATTGCAGTCCCGGTGCCGACGAAGAGAATCATCCAGACAAACTCGCTGGGCATCTCGAAATAGTAGCCCGCCAGCGCCACGATCCAGACGCAACCGACGAGCCAAAGCGCGATCGCTAGAGAGGGAGGAATTTCGCCCATGCGCAGCCCCACTGCGCGCTCGGGCGGGAAAAGGCTCCCACCAGACGCGAGCGCGCCCGATAGGAGTCATCAGCCTCTTCGGCAGCTTCAGGGGACCCCATCCCCGCAAAAAAAATTATAGCTCGCGCGTTGGTTCGCGGCAAAGCGGTTTTGAGCGGGAAGTCAGGAGATTTTGTGCGCTGCACCTCGATCATCGGCGGAGTAGCCGTAGTACCGACAGTGGCGGAGGGGTTTAGCGCATCCTAGATATTTGCATAAGCCATCAATGGCATCGAGATCGGAGGACACCATGGCAAGCGCAATGGAGGCACAGATTGTACGTGCGGACCGCCGCGAGGATCTGAAGCGATTTTATAGGGAGCCCCGACGGCTGGACGAGAATGAAGAACATCGCCCGAGTTGTTTCGGATGCGAGGAGGAAAAGGGCGTTAACTGGCGCGGCATAGGCGGCATGTCTCCCGCTCTGAAAGATAAGCGCCCTACCCTTTAGCCCCTCTTAAGCCGAAGCATCGGTCGGGTTGTGCGGTGCGCCGGTCTGCGTGGAACGGCTCGCTCGGGTGGAAACGATCGTGGAGGATCCGGCCCGTTGAACAAATTTCGACAGGCGATATATCGGCGACCATTCGCAACAAACGCGGTATTAGCAGTGCAGACACACGTTTTTGATGTTCAAAGCAGGTGAACAGGCGCTATTCGACGACCGCGCCTTTGCTCGCTGACGAAACGTGGCGCGCATACTCTGCAAGGATGCCCTCGGTGTAACGAGGTTTTGCTGGTTTCCACTTTTTCCGGCGTGCCGCCAATTCTTTCGCCGACACGTTGAGTTGGATCAAGCGCTTCGTGCCGTCGAGAGTGATGAGGTCGCCATTCTTGACCAGCGCGATGGTGCCGCCGACGAATGCCTCGGGCGCGACGTGTCCGACCAGCCAGCCCCAGGAGCCGCCCGAGAAGCGGCCGTCGGTAATGAGCGCTACCGAATCCAACAGCCCCTGCCCCACCAGCGCCGCCGTAGGCGACAGCATCTCCGGCATTCCGGGCCCGCCTTTCGGTCCTTCGTAGCGGATGACGATGACGTCGCCCGCTTTGATCTTCTTCGCGAGGATCGCCTTCAAGCAATCCTGCTCCGAATCGAACACGCGCGCCGGGCCGGTGAACTTGGGGTGCTTGATGCCCGAGGTCTTAGCCACGCAGCCTTCCGGCGAAAGGTTGCCTTTCAGAATCGAGAGATGACCCCGATCGTAGAGAGGTCGGTTCCACGGCCGGATAACCTCCTGATCGCCACGGGGCTCGGACGGCACATTCGCCAGTTCCTCGGCGATCGTCCGGCCGGTGATTGTCAAGCACTCGCCATGCAGGCGGCCGTGGTCGAGCAACATTTTCAGTATCTGCGGTACGCCGCCGGCGCGATGGAAGTCCACCGCGACGAAGCGCCCGGACGGCTTCAAATCGCAGAGCACCGGCGTGCGGCGTCCCACCCGCTCGAAATCGTCGATATCCCATTTCACGCCCGCGGCCCTTGCGATGGCGAGAAAATGCAGCACCGCGTTGGTCGAGCCGCCGGTCGCCATCACGAGAGCGACGGCGTTCTCTAACGATTTGCGGTTGATGATATCGCGCGGCTTGAGATCCGACTTAATCGCGTTGACGAGGACCTCGGCGGCGCGCTCCATTGAATCGAGTTTTTCGGCGTCCTCGGCTGCCATCAGCGGCGTATCGAGTACACCCAGGCCAAGCGCCGATGCCGCGGTCGCCATTGTGTTCGCCGTGTACTGTGCCCCGCAGACGCCGAATCCGGGACAAGCGTGCTGCTCGATCCCTTCGAAATCCTCGTGCGACATCTTACCGGCGCTGTAGGCGCCGACCGCTTCGAATGCTGAGACCACCGTCAGGTCTTTGCCTTTCCAGCGGCCCGGCTTGATCGTGCCGGCATCGACGTAGATGGATGGCACGTTGCAATAGGCGAGTCCCATCAGACAGCCAGGCTTATTCTTGTCACAGCCGGCGATGACCAGAAGGCCGTCCATCTGATGACTGCCCCAACCAATCTGGACACAGCGGGCGATTTCTTCGCGCGAGGGCAGCGAGTAGCGCATGCCCACGGTCCCCATGCTAATACCGTCGCTGCCGGTCGGGAATCCCCACGTCTGCGGCATGGCGCCAGCCGCCTTTAACGCATCGACGGCGCGGTCTACGAGCGGCTGAATGCCGGCATTACATGGATTCATGGTCGAGTGGCCGTGCGCAACGCCGACGATTGGCTTGCCAAAGTCTTTTGGCGTAAAGCCGACTGGATATAGCATGGCCCGGTTGGCAGAACGCGCATCGCCTTCCGTAATTGCGCGGGAGCGTCTGTTCAGAGCCATGTTGCTTCTCCTGCGTTGCGTACCAAGCCTGCTTGTCGCCTAAGTTACCGTGTCGGCCGGAAACGGGAAAACCCACGGATGACCCTGTTGCGTTCGTTGCTCGGGCGTGACGCAGCCCGCTCGGAGCGGCCGCGCCGAATCGGAGGTGCGCGAGCTGCAAGTTCGGCAATCTGCTCAGCGATAGCCGAGATATGAACCGGAAGGATCGATTTTGATGCAACGGAAGTTTCGGCAAACGATTGCAAAGCGATCCAGGGCCGGACAAGCCGCGGTGGCCCAAAGCTTACAAGTTGGCGACCAGAAAATCTTATTTGCAGGTCGAGATAAACGCCGGGAACTTCAATGTAGGACGCCCGCGCTCGCATGCCATAAACTGATATTCTTGTGACACGACGACGCTGGGCGTATGCCTCTCGATAGATCGCATGCAGGCGCGGCCGGTAGTACACAAGACCCGCAAGCACAGCATCCGGTAGTATTCCATAGGTGCGAAGCGTCAGCGCCAGAGACAATTCCACCAAGTGCTCGTACGAATAGAATGCAAGGCGGCCGGTCCACGTTTTGCTGTCGTCGGAAGTAAAGGGCACCCCCAATTTGCGAAGCGATTTAACATAGTAGTTGAATGTTGACTCTGCCTCCCGGCCAAATCCCAGTTGTCTGAGCACCCAAAGCGTCCGGCCATGCGTGAGTGCAATTTCCGGTAAAGCTATCGTATATCCGGATGGAAGACTGATCTGATGTGACTCCGACCGCAATTGTTTCCGTCGCGCCCTCATTATGAAACCCGCCACTTCCATCGACACGCACGTGCCGCATGGGGCCTGTGATCGTCGCCAATGGAGAGCTCCCGATTCATCGCGAAAAGTTACGGCAAAATGCGCGCCAGTGGACAATGTGACCCGACGGGACGATGTCGTTGAGCAAATCCATGGCCGCGATTGCGACGGTGGGCTCGTCGTAAAATTCGATCACGATCGGCAGGTCGACAGTCAACCGCAGGATATCAGCGGCATGCACTTCGCCCTGACTGCCAAAGCCTGCAATTCCGCGAAATACCACAACGCCGTGGACACGATGCTGATCATGTAGAATATTCAGGATCTCCTCCATCAGCGTCTTGCGGCGCCCATGGTCGGCCTCTTTCAAATAGACCCTTACGACGACGACTTCGCTGTCCATGTGCACCTACCTATAAATTGCGCGCTATGTACGCACCAACAAGCGCGGCTATGAAGCCGAGTGTGGTGGACAGCAGCATGTAGAGGCCGGCTCGCAGAAAGTATCCCTGCTCTACTAGCAGCACGGATTCCATCGAGAACGTCGAGAACGTCGTGAACCCTCCTAGAAAGCCAGTCAAAATTCCCGTCCGTAGTTCTGGAGAAACCGCGAGTCGCTCAAGAGTCTCGATGAAGAGGAAACCCATCAGGAAACTGCCAAGCAGATTGATACTCATGGTCGCATAGGGAAAGTCCCGCCCGTAGATGCTCTGGACCAGGTTTGTCATTCCGTAGCGCGCCCAACAGCCACATGTGCCGCCAACGGCGATCGCAATATACGTCCACATCCTTCGCTCTCGATCAGAACAGCGCCAAAGCAAGGATGATGGCTAGCAGCACACCGATGACTGCGAGGTAGAAATTGAGATGCCCCGACTGCAGGAGCCTGAGCCAGCTCGCCAGCTTGAACACGAATCGGGTAACCGGCGCGAACAGATAGGGGCCGAAGATCGGTGCGACTTCGTGCGTGAAGGTCAGGCGACGAACAAAGTAGCGCACGGCGTGAGTCTCCCGTTCGGTTTCCTCCGTTGGTCGATAGATAAAGCTGTAGAACGTTCGCAGCGCGTTCGAAAACGTCAGCGCCGTCGTAGAGACGCGTTTGGGATCTTGCTCAAGCCCGCCATACCAGACCGGAACACGACGCACCGCATAGCGCCGGTTGGTTAGGACGATGATGATCGGAAATAGCGCGAGTAGTGGCATTACGATTACAAGCATAGTTGGAGAGATGAAGGCGAATTTCGCAGTCAAGGGTACCAGCAACAGCCCATCGTGCATGGCTCTCGCCGCCTGCGTTCCGAACCGGGCCTCCACCACGATATCGAGAGAATTGAGCCAGAGCGGCATACCGACCGCTAAGGCAAGCACACACAGGCCGAGCAGGCCGGCCGAAATAACAGAGCTGGGCGGAGCGGCTCCGTCACTCTCTGACGTTCGCCCGAGCAGCCCCACTCCGAAGACTTTCACGTATGTTGCAAATGCTACCGCAACCGTGAGAGCGAGACCCGCTCCGGCCAAGGCTAAGGTCAGGCGCGCAGCGAGTGTGTCGAGGTGAAATCCCTGGAATACGGTCTGAAACACGTACCACTCGCTGACAAAACCAGCTTGGGGAGGCATGGCCGCCAGGCTCATCGCCGCAAACAGCGCACCCAGGCCAAAGATCAAAGAGCTCCGTCGCAGCAGATCGGTATGAAAGATCGTGTATCGACTCGTCGCGCGATAGACACCGTCGGCGGCCAGGAACAAGCCGCCTTTGGCAAGCGCATGTCCGGCAAGGTGCAGCAAGGCTACGACCCAGGCGAGACTTGCCAGCAGCGGCTCGCTGTGGCCTCGAAACAACAATGTCGCTCCTAGCATGGTCACGGCAATGGACGCATTTTCTGCCGATGAAAAGCTGAGAAGTTCGCGCCAGTCTTCCTGCTGGAAGGCATAGAGCGCTGTCAGAATTGCGCTGAGCACGCCAACGATGATGATGAAAATACCCAATCCGGCCGAAAGGGAGGCTTGCGGCGGAAGCCATTCCAACAGTCCGCGACTGAGCCCAAAAAATGCGGCATTCATCACGACGCCGGACAAAAGCGCGCCCGACGCGCCGCTGCCGGCGCCGTATGTGGCAGGGAACCACTCATAGAATGGAAGGAGGCCGAGCTTAGCGCCAAAACCGATCACAAGCAGGACACCCAAACTGGCGAGCAATGGCGTGGAAGCCTGCGCGAGCAGGTGGCCATAGGCTTGGAATGCAAAAGAATGGCTGAGCGCGCCGAGCAACAGAATTGCTAAGAGCAGAGCCACTGCTCCTGTCTCCAACAGGCCGAGCATAAACAGAACCGGCCTACCGACGTCAGACGACAGCCTCTCGCTGAGGATCATCAGGGCGCCACCGAAACTCATGATTTCCCAAGCAATGAGAAAGCCCGCGCCGTGACGCACGCCGAACACGCCCAAAGCCCCGATCAGGCTTGCGGCGGCGCCGAACAGCCAGCCCGCTTCCGCATCTCGCTTTGGTGTAGAAAACGCGCACGCCAGCGCCGCCGGAGCCAACCCAAATCCGAATAGCCACGAAGCATCGGGGCTCATTTGAAAATCAACCGGATCCCCGGCTAGCCGCGTCGGCAGGGCCACGGCCAGCGTTCCGTGCGGCAACGCCACGATCGCGGCAATGATCCCGGCGATCGAGCCGCCTGCCAGCAGAATCCGCGCGAGCGGCAAGCCCTGGCGAAATGCCGCCAGCGCAGCAGCGGCTATCCAGGCAACGAAGGCCAGCGACAAGAGGTTATTCGACAAGCTGGCCTCCCTTCACGCGCTGCTGCACGCGTCCGAGAAACATCAGCAGGGCGTGCATGACGGCGGCAGGGTTGGGCGGACAACCGGGGAGATAGACATCGACCGGCAAAACACCCTCAAGCCCGTGCCCGCAGGCGTAGCCGCCCTCGGCAATCCCGCCGGAAACGGCACAGGTCCCCATCGCCATCACCCAGCGAGGCTCGGCCATCGCCTCATAGGCCGCGCGCAACGGACCGTGCATGGCATAAGTGACCGGACCAGTGACTAACAAAAGATCAGCAAATCGCGGTGACGCCGTAAAGAAGATGCCCAGGCGGTGCAAATTGTAGAAAGGATTGTTCAGAGCCTGCAGCTCGGATTCGCATCCGTTGCAAGAACCGGCATCGACGTGACGTATATGCAGGCTGCGCCGGAAGCCCGCACGCGCAGAGGGTTCAGATTGCGGCGAGGCGGTTGATTCTACACCCCACTTTAGATCGTCGCGCCAGCGTGCGCCGAATGCCCAGTCCGACGATGTTGTCATCGCCTCCGTGGGGCAAGTCTCGGTGCAGAGCTGGCAGACGATGCAGCGGCCATAATCGACATCGAGCCGGCTGTCGACACTGCCTTTCTGCGAACGCAACGTGATCGCCGCCGTCGGACAGACATCGGCGCACACCTTGCAATCTGCGGTACAATGCTCGGGATGATAACGGGGCATGCCAAGGAGGCCGCTTTGCCCGTCGCTGCCCTCCGCGAGCGGCCAAGGTGCCGTTTGCTTGCCCTTCAGCAGGCCGATCAAAGTCCATTGCGGCATCAATCCGCTCCTATCGGTCGCAACCGGCGATGGTCAGCCCGAAGCTCGCTTCGTTGATGGCGTAGTCCATCATGTTGGTTTCATGCACGGTGAATGGGAAGGCCCGCCAATTGGAAAACGACGGCGATTTAATCTTCACACGGGCTAGCCGTCCCGTCTGGTCGAAATGCACTGCATAGAACAGCGTGCCGCGCGGCGACTCACTCCAGCCGAGACCATCGGATCCAGGCACAATCTTGCACTCGGATTTGATCGGCCCATCGGGTAGGAGCAGCAGGGCACGCTGCATCAACGCTATGCTCGCATCGATTTCGTCCATGCGGACCTGAGCCCGTGCATGTGCATCGCCTTCGGTACGGACCGCCACATTCACAGGCAGTTCTCCGTAGGCCGCATAAGGATGATCACGCCGCAAATCGCGATCGAGCCCCGATGCGCGATCCACTGGGCCAGTAGCGCCTTGATCAAATGCAACTTTAGGGTCGAGCTTGCCCGTCGTGATCAGACGATCGAGATGGCTGTCGGTTGTTTCGAGATGACGCGCATAGACCGCATAGCTCTCACGCAGTGATTCAAGCTCGCCGCCGAGCCAGCCCTTGGGAGACAAGTCCCGTCGCAAGCCGCCGAGTGTAAGAATACTGCGGAGAAAGCGGCTCCCCGTGAGTCGGGCATTGAGCTGCTTGGCGCGCTCGGCCAGCAGCTTGCCTTGCGCCTCCCCGACCTTCAGCGTCGTCGTATGACACAGATGACCAAGATAATAGAGATGGTTATAAAGGCGCTCCATTTCGGCAAGCAGAACGCGCAGGAAGCGCGCGCGGGGCGGCACCACACAATCGGCGGCGGCTTCGATAGCCTGGCAATAGGCTAGCGCATGAGCCACGCTGCCGACGCCCGATACACGCTCAGCAAGGACGACGGCGCGTTCTGGCGTCAGACCTTCGAAGCGCTTTTCCATACCGCGGTGCTTGTAAAATAGCCGCGGCTGGTAGTGCAGGATCGCCTCGCCGATATAGAAGAACAGAAACTCGGCCGATTCCAGGACATCGGCGCGGATTGGCCCAAACGGCAGCAATTGCACATCGCCGTTAACGCCCGCAATCTCCGGGATCGATTGCTGGTTTTGAGCGCGAATCTCAACGCCCGTAGGATAGTCAGGATCGAATGGTGGCCGGGGCACGATCGCACTATCGTGTAGCACTAGGCGCTGCGGTTGCGGGTGTTCCGAGAATTCCAGGCCAAAAAGATCCGTGACCTCCCGCTCGTACCAACTTAGCAACGGGGCGACTGCTGCAAGACTAGGCACGGGGCCATCCGGCTCACAACGCCAGACTGCAAACGGTACCTGTCCGGGTACAGTCCCGACGTAGCGCAACTCAATCCGGCTGGGCTCCGGATACCAGGCATAGACCATTTGCATCCGTCCGCCCCGGCCAACCAGCTCGCGGGCCGCATCTTTCAGGGCGGCAGGATGCAGCTTGTCGGCTCGTTGCCGAAAGCCAGTCTCCGATGCGGACTGCGTCACGGTCATGGCGCCGCACTCGCCAAAGCGTTAGCGACGGCCATGAAGTGATTCCACATATCGGTCGGCCACCAGACGCCGAAAACCAACAGCGGAGCGAGAGCGAGCCACATCGGGGCGACGCACCAGCCGCTCAGTGCGAAATGTCTCGCGTCGGCAACTGATTCGGCCGTAGGCGTTTCCCGGCCGAAATACATTCCGCGGAAGTGATTCAAAAATCCGATAAAAATGACAATCAGCAGCGCGAGCATGGCATAAACCGCCCACTCGAAACCATGCTCAAACCCTGCTCGCAGGATCACGATCTCACTGAGAAATAAGCCGAACGGCGGCGCTCCGGTGATCGCGGCGGCGCCGGCAAGCCATAACGCTCCGTGCACAGGTTGACGTGTCCACACGCCGCGGATGTCACTGATCCGCTTGGAACCGAAGGCCCGCATCACGTTGCCGGCGCCGAAAAACATCAACGACTTGTTCAGCGAATGATTGAGCATGTGGTAGAGCGCGCCGGCAATTCCCAGGGGTCCGCCGAATCCGAACCCAAGCGCGACTACGCCCATGTGCTCGACGCTGGAATATGCCATCAATCGCTTGATGCCATCTTGACGAACAATGAAGAGCGCCCCCACCAAGAGCGATATTACGCCAAAGGCAACGAGCGTCGTACGAGTGAAAATCCCGATCTGGGCTGCATCGGAAATCGACAAATAGCGGACGATTCCCAACATGGCGCCATTCAAGAGCGCCCCGGACAGCATGGCCGAAATCGGAGCAGGGCTTTCGCTATGAGCGTCGGGCAACCATGCATGCATCGGCGCGAGGCCGACCTTGGTACCATAGCCGATGAGGACCAGAAGAAATGACAAGATGGCGAGCGCACCATTCATTTTAGGCGCCGCACCTCTCAATATATCCCACGTCATGTCGTAGCTCGGACCGAGGACAAGGCTTCCATTCCAATAAAACAGAACAGTGCCAAGCAACGCCAGGCTGATTCCTGCGGAGATGAGGATGATGTACTTCCACGCCGCCTCAATGCTTTCCGGCTCTCGCTCAAATCCGACAAGAAATGTGCTTACGAGCGTCGTCAACTCGATGGCGATCCAGTAGAGCCCAGCATTGTTCATGACGGCGCTCAACAGGATGGTAAGAGCGAATCCGGAGAACAGGGCGTAGAAGCCCCAAAGCCGCCCGTCCTCTTCAAGCAATCGCATGTAACCAACCGCATATATCGAGGCGAGTAGATAGACGACGGCAGTGCACAGAATCACCCATGCGCCGAGCAAATCGAGCACCACGTAATCGTTTAGGAATCGATAGGGGCCGCGTCCACTCCACACGGTCAGGGGAACGGCGAGTGCAAATACCGCGATGCTGGAGAGGAGATTGATCTTCTCAACAACTCGCGGCCTGCGGACGATCAAACTCACTGCCGCCGCAAGAGCAGGTGCAAGCATCATGATAAGCAGAAGAGCCCCGATCATCGTCAGCCCACCAATCGTCTGAGAGAGAGCGTACTGGTGCTGCCGACATGCGTGACGAGATATCGCACCAGCACTCCGAAGCAGGCGACGACGATGAGAAGATCGAATAGGATTACGATTTCAATCAGAAGGGGCATGCCAGGTACCAGGACTTGGGCGCCCAGGAAGATTCCGTTTTCGAGCACGAGCAGGCCGAGAATTTGACTCAGTGCTTCGTGGCGGACCGCAAGCATCAGGAAGCCGATCAGCTTCATGGACAGCATGACGGTCAGAGCCAAGACGGCAACTGTTCCAGCGAGCCCAAGTGATTGGCCAACGCGATAAGCAACCGCTAAGGAAAACATCACCGCGAGTGCTCCCACCACGAGTGCGGAGCTGGGCTGTAGGATTTCATGGATTTCGCGCGCCACATTGAGACGGCGAACGATGCGCCAGACGAGATAGGGGAGGAACAGCCCGCGAAAGAGCGCGGTGAGAACCGCGATCAGATAGAGTTCGGGATAGTTCCCATAGAAGCCCACGGATGCGGAAAGAGCCGCGATAACCCAGGATTCCGCCGCAAACGCGTAAAGGTAGTTATTGAGCCAGCGCGATCCTAACATCACGAAAGCGAGTAGAAGGCTTACGATTGCCATCAGGCTGAAAACCGACGCGGCAAGTGGATCAAGATGAGCAGCTAGCATGATTACACCAGTTGTGTTCCAACGATTGCGAGAACCGCGAGCACAAACGACGCGGCGAGCACCTCCTGGTATCGATAAAAGCGCAGGCGGGATTGCGCAGTTTCAACAACAACAACGGCGCAGGCGACGAGCAGAAACTTACCCATCAGCGCTGCGACAGAGCCGAGCACGCCGACCGCAGTGCCTTCGCGAGACAGTCCCCACGGCAGCAGCAATACATTGCAGAAGATGGTGAAGAGGATGAACTGCTTCATCATCGATGCCCATTTGAGAATCGCGAGCAACGGACCCGAATATTCGAGGATGCGCGCCTCCTCGATCATGTAGACTTCAATATGCGTGCTTGAATGGATCGGGAGTCGATCAGTCTCGACGACCAAGAGAATGAAGAACGCCGCGATCAGGAACAGATGGGCTGGACTCCAGTAGACGGCGGGATTGTTAACTAGAAGATGATTGACGACGAAGGGCAGCATCGCCTTCGCCAGCAGGGTTATTCCGACAAACACGAGTATGAGCGTCGGCTCCGCAAGAATTGCGACCATTACAGCGCGGCTCGAACCGACACCGCCATAGGCGCTGCCGCTGTCGAGGCCCGCGAGCACGATCATGAACGAGCCGAGCGTGAGAATGAGACCGCCGCCGAGAATGTCACCCATGTCGGACAGCGGGAGCGGGAAATCGGTCAGAACTGGGATCAGGATCGGGACAGTCATCATCGCCGTGAACGCGACGAACGGCGCAATCCAGTAAATCCACGATGCAGTCTCAGGAACGACGATCTGCTTGTGGAAAAGCTTCCAAAGATCGCGATAAGGCTGGAAGATCCCGGGACCTTGCGCCAACTGGACGCGCTCTTCGAACTGGAGGATTACGCCCTGCACCAAGGGCGCAAGTGCAAGGACCGTAATGACCTGGCAAATTTGCAAAACGACATCTCGGATGGTCACGACGACCTCCGCAGATGCGTTAGGTCGGCCCGTCGAGATGCCGGATTGGCCGTGCAATAAGCAAAATCAATCGCAGAGTGTGGGGTGCTCAAGCACGACTCCTCTCGTCCGGCAACGGATGAAAGGAGTCATCAGCCCCATGGGCGGTTTAAGGCGGAACCCCATCGCCTCGCTAGCAAAGCCAGCCTTACACGCAAATTATGGATGAATCCGTCCCCCTGTCAAGGATCAAACGGCGGAATCCTCACGATCCGTAGCGCAGGACCTTGATCTTTTCGATCGTCACGATCCCACCTGACATCAGTTGATCGAGGGCCGGCAGGAAGCCATCAATCTTGTCCTGCGAGTCCACAATTTCCACGACAATAGGCAAGTCATGCACCAACTGAAAAACCTTTGTGGCGTGTATCCGCCTCGACCGCCCAAATCCGATCGGACCCCGCAGGACGGTCGCCCCATCCAGGTGCATCTCACGAGCTTTTAGTACGATCGCTTCGTAAAGAGGTAACCCTCTGCACTTGTCATCCTGATTGACAAAGGCACGCAGCAGCACAGCATCTCCGGGAGACTTCATAGTAAACTCCGCTCGGCTAGAGTTGAGGCGTTTGAAACCATGCAATTTCCACCAATCGATGCTCGATGCTATAAAGTCATCGCCTGTAAGGCTGCATCTCCATTTAACGATATGTGCTACGCTCTCGTAATGGAGTCAGCGTGTCGACGGGACATGAGCGGTCGAAGGCACCGCAAAAGCGCGTCGCCGGCTTCCAGCACGCATTCAGCATCCGAATTCACAAGCTCGATACACCGCTTGCGCTCGTCGCCATCGACAGGCGACGACAATGATCGCAGGCGCTCAGAAAGCGTCGCCAAGCGGGTGTAGAAATACGCCAGCTCGCGTGCGACCTTCTTATCGAAGTCCCCGATCTTCTGAGCATTGGCTTCATAAATCGTGAACTTGGGGAGTGTTGATATACCGAAGCCTATGGCTTTTCTGTTAGCCGGCTCTCGCCCATCTGCCTGGTCGCCTCGGTCTTGTGAAACCGGACGCTCGTCAATGCTTCGCAGAATAGCGGCAATTTCGCCAACGAAAGCCGCCGCCAGGCTGCGCTGTTGACGCGATGGCCTGATTCGCAACATCTGCAACATTTCGGACCTCCCGGCAGTCCGATCCAAGGTCAGCGCAGCGTGCGGGCATTTCTAGAGTCTGGTCGTCAACAATCCTACCGCGCGCGGCACAGTAGGAGTCATCAGCCCATCAGGGCGGTTTTCGGCGGACCCCATCGCCTGAAGCGACGGTAACCTGGCCGCCGCTCGATCGTTCGACAGCAGGTTAGCCAATCCAGGTCTAACGATCAATGCCAGCGCCGGCGACCAAATTGCCATGACATCGAAGATGTGCCTAGTCCGAAAGCAGATGAATTTCTGCCGACGTGCTGCTAGTGTGTCCGGGGCATGACCGTGATCGTGAATTCGGCGGCATCGGGAGGCGCGAATGAGGGCCTCAAGGCATCGCGCGCATGCGGGCGCTTCGATGGAGAGCCTGCCCGAGGCGTTACCGAAAATTGAGCTTCGTCACGGCGAGGCGCTTTGGGTTCTTTCGCATCTCGGTTTTCAGGGCGCCGCGAGCAAATCCACATTCTACGAGTATATTAAATCACTCAGGAAGCTCGGTACGCCCTTTGAGCGCGGCAAAATAGGACTTGGACGCCGAGGGCTTGCAAACTATTCGTATTATCACCTGATGGAACTCGCTCTCGCACTGACGTTGCGGGTGTACAATATCGTTCCTGATACAATACTCCTCGAGATCGTGCGATACCGCCGTACACTGTACCGACAATACAATCGTGCCTATGTCGAACGAATGTCGGGTCTAGGTGCACCGATTGAGGTCGAAGCAACTGGCGACATGCCGTTTACGGTACGAGGCATTTTCCTCGATCTCCAAATTGACTTCTCAGGCGGGACGCTGACCGCGTTCGGCCCACCAAAGGTGCTCTCTCCGTATGACGCCCTTGCTATCTTCATAGAGCGCGAGATCGCAGCGCGAGCGCTGTTGCCAATAAATGTATCTCTGCTCTCAGAGCGTTTGATTTCGACGGCACTTCGGGTCCCATCGATTCGAAGCGACCCAGTCCGAAAAGGAGAAAGCGAAGTTTAAGATCGGCACGATCTGCTACGTGAGTTGTCCTCCATAATGACGCATCGAACCGAGGTATATCGTTGACAAAGATTCTTCTGATCCGTCACGGTCATGTGGAAGGCATACTGCCCGAACGCTTTCGTGGTCGTGCAGCCTTATCTTTGACTAGTCTTGGATTAGCACAAGCTCAGGCTGTCGCTGAGCGTATCGCGTCCGTCTGGAGGCCGACCATGGTCTATACCAGCCCGATGGGCCGGTGCGTCGAAACCGGCGATGCCATCGCGAAGGCATGCCGGATTAGGTCCGGGGTCCTGGACCATCTCAATGACATTGACTACGGTGCTTGGCAGTCGAGAAGCTACTTGGAAATGAAGGAGGCCGACCCGCGACGTTTCGCGGCCTGGTTTTCTACTCCGCATCTTGTCCGGTTTCCGAACGGCGAATCGTTGCAGGACTTGGCCGCCAGGGCAGCGGATGCTGTCAGGTTCGTGCTCGACCGGCACGAGTCCGACACGGTCGTGCTGGTGGGCCACGACAGCGTGAACCGCGGGTTATTGCTTCAGCTCCTTGACCAGCCTCTCTCCGCGTATTGGCGGCTGGCGCAAGACCCCTGCTGCGTCAACGAGATTGACGTAGCTGCAGAGCGCATTCGAGTTCTGCGGATCAACGAGACTCGACATCTCGATTCGCTGTGCTCGTAGACCTGCGTGAAGCCTACCCGGCCAACGAAAGCGCTCTGCCCTCCTCCGGAACGGGCTCGCGCCCAAATACGGCCTCGTACAGATCCTCGCCATAGCTCGTTTGCAAGGGCTCGCCTTCGATCACCCGAAAGGTACGTGTACCATCCGGCAATCGCTCAGCCCGCAGGAAGATTGCATTGGCCATGCGTCGGCCGTAAAGGCCGGAAGCAAATTCATGTAGGTGCGTCACGAACGAAACTTTGATGCCGCGTTCAAGCAAAGCCGTCGTGATCTGCGCGGCAATTTCTGAACCCTCCCGCTCATTTGTCGCCGCGAAAGACTCGTTGAACAACACCATAGATCGGGGTGACAGATGGTCCACGATCTCGCTCATACGGCCGAGTTCTTCATCGAGCTTGCCGCTCTCCATCGCAACATCTTCTTCGCGCTTATAATGCGTGAAGAGACCCTCTCGAATCTCGGCCGAGAAATTCTCCGCTGCGACGAAAATGCCCGCTTGCATCATCAGTTGGCCGAGTCCAAGGCTGCGCATGAACGTGGATTTGCCGCCCGTATTGGCACCCGTGACGACGATGAGGTCCATGCCGTCTGCCTTGAGAGCGTTGCCCACCACCTTCCGTTTCATGCTTAAGGCCAAGCAGACATCGTAGAGGCCCGAACACGATAACTTGCGGTCGCCATAAGGCCTGGGCGCAGGAAAGCAGATTGGCTCCTGGATCTCCGATAGTTGCCGTTGCAGATTAAGGCAGCCGACATAGAACGCCAGTTCGGTCCGCAGCATCTGGAAGAAGCTCAAGATGTGGTCGGTGGATTGGGCGAGCGCGTTAGCGACAAGATTGACGCCCTGATCTCGTAACTCGGACAAGGCCCGAGCACCGGCCTCGTCTCGGGGGTGAAGCTGATAAGTGTAGCCGGGCTCTTTTTGAAGCAGGCGAACAAACCAATTGCGCGTGTCTCGGTGGGGCCTGCGCAGCACATAGCTTTTGCCCTTGTTTCCCTTTCCCAACTCGGCGCTTAGCAGCACGCCCCAGCGGAATTGCAGTCGCCGCAAATGATCCTCAATGGTTGCAAAATAATCGTCGCCGAGTTCCGCCTTGAGCATGGCAAACAGCCGAGAGAAGCCATCGGACTCAAACTGCTCGGCGTGCTCGTCGGCGACGCGGCGTAGCCGTTTGAGCTTGCCGACAAACATTTGCAGCACCTCGACCGCGCGGTGGAGCGTGCCGCCAGGATATCGCCCGAACGAGCTCCAGTAGTTCTTTCGCTCCTCCACGACGGCCTCGATCGCGATCTGATACATCTCGCGGACGATCGGTTCGTGGCGCAAGCAGTCTTTCAGGATGCACTGGCGGTACAGAATGACTTGTGGATCATTGACGCCGGAGAGGACCGCGACTTTCGCAAGCTCGAACAGAAAATTATCGCCAGCCGCCATAGCATTGAACAAGATGTTCAGGCCCAAGTCCTGCGTCAGTGCCGCTTCATTGGGCGGAAGCATTAGGCGCAATTCGAGACTTTGATCTGAACTGTGCCGACGCAACTCCCGTTCCCTCCGCGACAGCAGCTGTTGCGGGTCAAAGTCGCGATCGGGATACATGAGAAAAGCTTTCATGACCTAATGCGCTCCCGAATGCGGTCGTGCGTAAGACGATACTTTTCAGCGATAGCCATGGCATACGCGCGCCCGTCGGCGGAGCGCCGGACAATCTTGAAGGTCCGCAAGTCCGGGCTCTCCGGAACGATCGTGCTCACCATCGAGACCGTCGTTTCATTGAATGCCGCGAGTTCATCCAGGAATGTCACCCATACGCACAACACATCAAGTCTATTGAGCCGCTCCATAACTTTCCGACTCAAGAAGAGCTCATCCTGCACCGTAGTCGAGGTGAAGATCTCATTCATCACCACGATTGAGCGTGGGGTCGCCCGTCGCAGAATGGCGTGGACGCGCACGAGGTCGTCTTCCAGCTTGCCACGCAGATTTTCGACATTTTCCTCTCGCTCAAAATGCGTGAAGAGCCGATCGAACACATAGAGTTGCGCCTCCTGACCCGGCACCGGGCAGCCGAGGCTCGCTAGATAGTGCAGTTGGCCAAACATGCGGGCGAAGGTTGTCTTGCCACCCTGGTTTGGCCCGGTGACAACAATGATTCGCTCGTTGCCCTCTAAGAGGAAGTCGTTGCAGACGGTCGTCGCTTTCTCTGCTGTGAGCTTCTGCGCCAGCGCGAGATCGAAAGCTTCACGGGCGTGGACCGATTTCAATCTTGCCGATACTTTCGGATAGCAAAACTGCAGCCCTGCCTGTTTGAGCCGCGCGATATGGCGCAGGTAAGCGATGTAGAAATGGACCTCGCGATCGAAAACGGCGATCGTCTCGTCGATGAAATCGGCGTAACGCGCACAATAGTCGACTAACCGTGAAAACAGGTCGGGATTTTGCCGCGCCACGAATTCGAGGATTTTGGCCTCGATGTGATTCATGTCCTCGGGCGCATAACGGTATTTGACCTTGTAGTCATTGACTGCGCCCTGTTGGAATTTCTTGAAGGTGTCCTCGATCTCCACGCTGTAATCGGCTTCTTCCTCGTAGCCGCGGACAGTGAACGAATTGCCGCGGATGAGAATACCGTACTTTACACGAGACAGATCGTCGGTGAGCTGCTTAGCGTCTCGTAAGAGCGAAGTGAAGCGCGTGCTCTCGACATAGCCTGTGAAGTGATCACGGAACATTAGAAGTCCGCGCGAGCGAACCGACGCGTCGGACAACACGATTGCGAACTGCCTGACCGCCTCGCAATAGATCTCGATAGCGTGGAGAAACCAACCTTCCTTATGGAAACGGTCGTGGAGCTTGTTGGCCAGCGCTACGTAGACGCGAACATCGCGCATTCGCTTCGCAAAGGCCTCTACGCGTTCAAATAGTACCGCATCCTCCAAATCCAGGAAGACCTCGTGTCGGTACTGGATGGCCTCGATCCTGTGAAGCGGATGTTGGAGGAACGGCTTGAGATCGTACTCGGCCCAGTCCGTCGTTATCGCCGCGACGACTTGATCCAGGTTCAAGTCGATGAAGAAGTCCGGCTCAGCCGCAGTCAAGGCGGCGCGGCGATCACTCTCTTCATCGAACAGGATACGCGGGGGATCGTGCGGCGAACGAGGAGACATACAAAAACTCCTACCAAAGCAGCGCTTCGGTAGGAGTCATCAGCCCAGCCGGGCGGTTCGGGCGAACTCCATCGCCAAGCAAGCAACAATCCTACGCATGAAATGGTTCCCGTCAATAGCCGTCGAGAAGTCCCGCTTGCGTGTTCCAAGTCCGCAGCCTATGTATTTGTAGACTCTAGACGGGGATGGAGTGCCCCCGCAACCGCCGCAAGGCTGATGACTCCTACCGCGTGACGTTGGCGGTGGGAGCATTTTTGTCCCCGGCATTCTCCCAAATCCGGTCGTCACGCTCGCTGTATTAGACAGCCGTTGTGCTGCCTGCGTCTGAGCGTTGGAGTAGCCGGAGGAAAGAAATGGACGTTACGGCGTCGGGCAAGCCGGACCGCGTGTTGTCGGATCGCGTCTCTCGAACCGGTCGGTGCTGGACCGCGATTGTCGGTCGGGAGCATCGCGGCGTCGCCTTCGGTCGGCGTCGTCGTGCCGTCGCTCATTGTGCAATTCATGGCATTACCGGTAGCGTTGGTGGTCGCAAGCCGATGGTAGAGCCTATGAGCGGGCGCCGTTGGATTGCAACGGACATCGACCGGTCTGCGCTTGCTTCGCAGATGGGGTGCCTCTCTTGTCCAATAGGGGGCTGACGAAATGAAGAGCCTTGCGCGCCCATCCTTCTTCAGGATGTTCGACCTTCTCCTTAGCACCACGAATCCGGGTTCGAAGCTGACGCACTGGACTCATGACGGGGTTGAGTTTGAACGGGAACGACACAGCTACATCGGTCCAAAACATGGGCTCACAATCGACATTTTCGTCCTTACACACCCGGGTCGTCGCGGCTGGTCGCTCATGGTAACCAAGGAATATTGGTGGGGCGGACCAAAGAACGAACCTTTCAAGGATCTGCGTTGGGCTCGGCCACTCAGCGGGCAACGTGCCGACCTATTCGTTTGGCTGCGAGCGCAGGAAGCCGCGCTGGAACGCGCGTTGATAATCCCGCGCTCGCCCCGAGAACAGGGTAACGATGCTGCCGATAAAGCTCACGGTACGCGCGAAGAAACTCTCGGCTCCCAGAGTCGCAGTCGATCATATTGATACGGATGTGAGTTCATTTCAATGAAGACTGCGATGGACAATATTGGTAAAGACATGGGGCCAACCCATGCGCGCGGCCTTGCTGCGAAGCTTAGTCGTGCGGCCGAAGCACTCGGGATATCCGTACCAGAGAATCCGTCGCTGGTCTCAAGATTCGACTCGCTCCGCGAACGGCTGCGGCACAGCCGCATTCACTTGGCCGTACTTGGTCAATTCAAGCGCGGCAAGAGCAGCTTTATCAACGCATTGGTGGGTGCGCCGCTATTACCGATAGCAGTCGTACCGCTAACAGCAGTGCCAATCTTCATTTCGTGGCGGTCGGCCGCGCTCATTCGCGTTAGCTTTAAGGATTCTCGCCCTGCCGAAGATTTCTCAGCCGACGATGCTGATGCGCTATGCGAATTCCTGCATCGCTTTGTTGCCGAAGAAGCAAATCCGGAAAACCGTCTCGCTGTCGATCGCGTCGACCTCTTCTATCCGGCACCCATACTCGGCGACGGCACCGTACTGATCGATACGCCCGGTGTTGGCTCCACGTTCCGTCACAACACCGAAGCGGCGTTTCGGGTACTCCCTGAGTGCGACGCTGCGTTTTTCGTCGTGTCGGCCGATCCGCCGATCACCGAGATAGAACTCGAATACTTGCGCCGTTTCGAACCGAAAGCCTCGAAATTGCTCTTTGTGCTCAATAAGGTCGACTACCTCCGGCCGGACGAGCGTGCGCGCATAGCCGCGTTTCTGCAGCAGGTTTTGGAGCAAAACCGCCTTTGGCCTTCCGGTGCCAGGATATTCTGCGTATCAGCGCGGGACGGCCTGCAGGCCAAATTGCAAAGCGACCCAGCGGCTTTACGGTCGAGCGGTATCACCGAAGTGGAGGCATACCTAACCGGACATTTGGCGGCCGAGAAGTCCCGCCTCCTCGAACACGCTATCCGTTGCAAGGCCATCGATATCCTGTCTGAGGCTGCGGCCGATGTGAGCCTGCGCCTCCGCGCGCTGCAGATGCCGCTCGAAGACTTGGCCGACAGATCTCAGGCGTTCGAGCGGGCGCTCGTTTCGATCGAGGAGCAACGGAAAACGACGCACGATCTCCTGACAGGAGAACAACGGCGAGTCCGGGATGCGCTCGAGCAGCGTATCGAGTCGCTGCGCCGCGATGCCTCGCGGAGCCTGATTGTCTTAATCAAAGAGAGGATCACAGCGGAATCAGACACGTGGAACGATTGCGCCCAGGAACTGCTGGGTAGCAAAATGGGCCAGATATTCGATACGGCTTGTCAGGAATTCGCAACCGTCTTTGCCAAAACGATCGATTCGGTCCTTTCGGCCCACCAAGCTCGGATCGACGCCTTGATTGCTTCTGTGCGACGAACCGCAGCCAAAATCTTCGATATATCGTTTCAACAGAACTTTGAACCGGCGTCATTTGAATTCGGCGAAGAGCCGTACTGGGTCACGGAGAACCTTGCGGTATCTCTGATTCTGGATCCCAGCCGTTTGCTTGATCGCTTTCTTACCAAAGCACTGCGCGCGCGCCGGCTCCGTGCGCGAATTATTCGAGGCATGGATGAGCTAATCCTTCGCAACGCTGAAAACCTTCGTTGGGCGGTTCTACGCGGCATCGAGGACACGTTCCGGCGGGCAAACGCGCAGTTAGAGGAGCGGCTCGAAGACGCGATCGAAGCGACGAGGGGCGTGATCCAGGACGCTCTTGCGCGCAGACGGGATAGATCAGCTGTCCTTGCACCTGATTTGGACCGGCTCGAACGCGTGGATAGCCTGCTGGCGACTCTCCAGAAGGAATTCGACGATACGGAAACCCGCGGAAAAGCATCTCAATCGGAACCACGATCCGCGCCCGTCCGTGAGACCAATCGGCCGATTGAACCAGCGCGCGATTGAACCAGCGCGCGACCGCTGCTAGAATGTCTATAAAGGGGATGGAGTGCCCCCGATAACCGCCGCGAGGCTGATGACTCCTACCGATCGGGCGCCGGTGCGACCCGAATGCGGCGAATGGAGCATCAGCATGGGGCAAGCAAGACCGACGCCGGCAAACAGCGATCCCAAGAGCGCCACTGCTTTGGGGAAGTCGGAGCGTCATATTCCTACTGCTAGCCGTCTATCGGCGAATCTTTCGGAATCGCCTGAGCCCGACTTGGTGATGCTTTTGGATGAGCCGGAAGTGCGCCTGCTCATGCACGCCGATAATGTCGACGAACGCGAGTTGATGGCGATGCTCAACGCTGTCCGAACGCAGATGCGGGCTAATTCAGCGACAAAGCAGCACGACAAAGCGCAGAACTCTGACGATTACCGACCAGGTGTGGGCATTGTACTGCTCAACGGACGAGGAGAGATTTTTATCGGGCGGCGCGCTGACGTGCAAAACGACGCTTGGCAGATGCCGCAGGGCGGGATCGAAGATGGCGAAACTCCTCAAGAGGCGGCGGTGCGCGAGTTGAAAGAGGAGATCGGAACAAACAGCGCGGAAATCATTGCGGAAAGCAGAGACTGGCTTTTTTACGAAGTTCCCGAGGAACTCGCTCAAAAGGCATGGGCCGGACGTTGGAAGGGACAGCGCCAAAAATGGTTTGTCATGCTCTACAAGGGGATCGACTCCGAAATTGATCTTGCCACGGAGCATGCCGAGTTCAACGCATGGCGATGGATTCCACCGCAAGAGCTCACAGAGCTCGCCGTATCATTCAAGCGCCGGCTCTATCTGAATATCATCGGAGAGTTCGCCACAATCTTTCGAGATTAGGTCAATGAGCGCCATCATTAAGTCGATCGATGCTTTCGAAATTCTGGACTCGCGCGGTAATCCAACGCTTCGTGTCGCTGTCACGCTCGACGATGGCCAGCGGGGGATCGCTTCGGTTCCATCGGGCGCTTCGACGGGACAACACGAAGCCCTTGAGCTCCGCGATGGAGACAAAACGCGCTATGGCGGCAAGGGGGTCCTCAAAGCAGTCGCTAACGTCACAAATCTCATTGGAGCGCGGCTCATCGGCTTGCAGGCGGCACCTCAGGAAAACATTGATTCCGTTCTCATCGCGCTCGACGGGACTGAAAATAAATCGAAGCTCGGCGCCAACGCTACCCTCGGAGTGTCCATGGCCGTCGCCAGGGCAGCAGCGGCAACGCGGGCCCTCCCCTTATACCAATATCTGGGTGATACATCGGCCCATCGTCTGCCTGTCCCAATGATGAATGTGATCAATGGCGGCCGGCACGCGGAGAACTCTCTCGATTTTCAAGAATTCATGATCGTGCCCCACGGCGCTCCGACTTTTGCCGAAGCGCTTCGGTATGGCGCCGAAACCTTCCACGCGCTTCGCGCGCTCCTGCATAAGGCGGGGCATTCAGTGGCGGTGGGGGACGAGGGAGGTTTTGCCCCCAACCTCGGAAGCATCGACGAGGCATGTGAGCTAATCCTGGCGGCCGTGCGCGAGACCGGCTTACGGCCCGGCAAGGACATTGCGCTTGCCCTCGATCCGGCCGCGAGTTCGTTTGCAAAAGACGGACGGTATGTTTTCGACAAATCCGGCGGGCAGGCCCTCTCATGTGAAGAGATGCTCGAACTCTATGCGCGCCTAGTAAAGGCATACCCGATTGTGTCGATCGAAGACGGCTTCGACGAGAACGACTGGAATGGATTCCAAAAGCAGACGGCCATGCTAGGCGATCGGATTCAGATCGTCGGAGACGACTTGTATGTGACGAATGTGCGCTTCATACAGCGTGGGATTACAGAAACGGCTACCAACGCCGTTCTCATCAAGCTCAACCAAATCGGAACGGTATCTGAGACAATCAAGGCGATTGAAATGTGCCGGCACGCTGGCTGGGGATACGTGGTTTCGCACCGGTCTGGCGAGACTGAAGACGCTTTCATTTCCGATTTCACGGTGGCCATGAGCGGAGGCCAGATCAAAGCCGGCTCGCTTTCGCGCGGCGAACGGCTAGCAAAGTACAATCGATTACTCGAGATCGAGCGTGAGCTCGGCTCGGCCGCGATCTATGCGAGCCCTTTCCCGAACATGCAGCGAGCAAGTTCTCACTCGAAGGCAACGGCAGAGGCCGACCCTTAAGGGTTGATGGAAACGATGAGTATGCAGACCTATCGGAAGCACGTTTCGATGCCTAAGGGATCGTCGGCGGTCGAATTGCCGATCTTGAGTCGTCCTAGCATGCACCGAGTCGAGCAAAGCGACGACAGGCGCGCACCATCGATCGAGGTTTCCTCGCATTTGTTGATCGAGCGTATTTTGACGCTCGAAATCGTGCGAGTAACCGAGCGGACGGCTGTGGCGGCGGCGCGCACGCGCGGTCGAGGAAGCGAGATTAAGGCCGACCGCGCGGCGGTCGACGCGATGCGACGCGAGCTGAACAAGTTGCCGATCGAAGGCACCGTCGTGGTCGGAGAGGGTGAGCGGGACGAAGCGCCGATGCTATTCATCGGCGAGACAGTCGGAAGGGGCAAAGGACCAAAGGTCGATATTGCCGTGGGCCCGCTCGAAGGAACAACCCTTTGCGCCAAAAATCTGCCGGGCGCTATCGCCACTATCGCGATAGCCGAGGGTGGGACTCTGCTGAACACTCCAGACGTATACATGGAGAAGATTGCGATCGGCCCGGGTTACCCTCCAGGTACCATCGATCTTGATATGCCTCCCGAGGAAAACATCCAGGCTCTTGCTAAGGCGAAGGGCGTGCCAACTACCGCCATCACCGCACTCATTCTTGACCGTCCGCGCCATGCCGATCTGATCGCCGCGATTCGGCGCACAGGAGCGGCTATTCGCTTAATCACGGACGGCGATATTGCGGGTGCAATGGATGCCGCCGAGCCGGATGCAACGGGAATCGACATTTACATAGGCGTCGGCGGGGCGCCCGAAGGCGTGCTCGCAGCCGCAGCGTTGCGTTGCATTGGTGGACAGCTGCAAACCCGCCTCCTGTTCGACACGGCCGAGAAGCAAGAACGCGCGGCGAAGATGGGCATCGTTAATCCACGTAAAAAGTACCAAATCGAGGACATGGTGAAAGGCGACTGCCTTTTCGCCGCCACCGGCGTTACCACCGGCTCGATGCTGCGAGGTGTGCGGTTCCGTAGCGACATCATCCAAACAGATACCGTTGTGATGCGCTCCACGACGGGGACCGTGCGCCGAATCGGAGCCGACCATCGTCAGCGCGATAAATTTGAACTTTGGTAAACTGCAATGAGTACGGCGATGGAGTTCGCCTATCGCCCACGGGACTTCTATCCGAGGGCTGATGACTCCTACAGAAACATCAACTCTGAAGGAGTCGTGCCATGCCTCGCCATACAGAACGAACCACTTATTGTCGCCAGCAAGCGGTTGAGTGCGCAAGAGCTGCGTCGGATTCGATTATTGCCGAAGTCAAAGAAGCCTATCTGAACCTTGAACAGGGCTGGCTAAAGCTCGCGCCGGAACTCGCGGATAGCCCACCTCCTTCGACGAGCGAGGAATCCATTCACGTCCAAATGACTTCAAAACCAGGACAGCCGAGGCGTCGACGGACACGTCGTTGAGTTGACGCGTCTACGGCAGGTGCTTGATTGATAGTGAGGCGATGGAGTTCGCCTTAAGTGCTGCGGAAAGAGACGGCTCCGCGGCTGATGACTCCTAAGGAAGACATCTTCTAATGGAGTTAGTCGATGGCCGCCGCAGCTCAGCTTTTTCCCCACGGCGATGCCGTCTACACAAGAGAGACGCAGCAACTCGCCATAAGCGACGGTGAGATTAATTTTCTGTGGGCGTTCATCCAGGGCAGCATCATGACTCCCGAGACCAGGAGCGTGCTCCTGCGCGGTTTTGGGTTCTGTGAGCGCCATGCCTGGATTCACCTCAGCGTCGAGATGGCATTCCGGCAACGGCACTTCCTGGGACCAGTCATTCTCTATCGTGCTTTGATTGATAAGGCTGTCCAGGCCGTTCAGCCCCAACGCTTCGCCTCGCGTCATCGGATTCGGCAGCTGCGAGCTAGTGGCCCGTGCTTGCTGTGTGCGTTGAACGTAAGCCGTGCAGGCGCCGGCGCCTCCTCGCAAGCAAGGCTTCAGCGAGGCCGCGACAGCACCAAGCTATGTGCGTTTGCAACCAATTTGGCTCCACTCTGGTGCCCGAAGGTTTGCACACTCTGCGCGGGCACAGCGGAAAAGGCGGACGCTTTGAGTCAGTGCCGGCCGCACCTCCTTGCAGCCGCGAAAATGAAAAAACCTATCGACCTTTCCCAGCAGCGAGGCATGCTGCAGGAGCTATCTGAGCACTTGGCGCGATACGAGAGATCATTTGTGGCTGGGGCTGCTGAACCACGTGACTATGATCGCGCCGCACTCATTGCGGCAATCGGCTGGTGCTGCGGGTGGCGCCCGCTGATTGCGTTACTCCACCATAACCCGTGACGCAGGAGGGCGCATATGAACCTGCGTGAATATGAACAAAGAAAGTTCGCAATTGCCGAGGCGTTAAGAGAGATCTCTAAGACTCTATACGAGGATCGAACCGGGTCGCGGGAGCGCCTGCAAAGCCTTTTCACGCGACTCGCGGAGGATCGATTCAATCTGGTGGTGGTAGGCCGCTTCAGTCGGGGCAAGACTTCATTGATGAACGCTATTCTTGGCACCGATCGCCTGCCGACCGGAATAGCCCCGCTTACATCCGTGATAACGACCGTCACCTACGGCAGCGAAGAACAAGTTATTTTGAAGTATGACAACAGAATTCTCGACAAGAAGATTCCGATCGAGGCGCTGCCGCAATACATCACGCAACAAGGCAATCCAGGCAATGTCCAAAGGATAAAGATAGCCGCAATCCAGTTGCCAGCCGAGATTCTTCGTCGCGGCTTCTACTTCGTCGATACGCCCGGCCTCGGTTCGGTAATTGCCGAAAACACACTAACGACAGAGGCTTTTCTGCCCGAGGCCGATGCATTCATCCTTGTTACGAGCTACGACAGTCCGTTGTCCGAAGAGGAAATGCGCTTCTTCAAAGCGAGTTCGGCATCAAGGAGGAGAGTATTTGTCGTGCTGAATAAACATGACACGGTTTCGATGGATGATCGCAACGCGGTCCTTGCGTTTGTTGACCGGGAGCTACGGACTTTCTTCGAGCGCTCGACGCCCCAGATATTCTCAATATCCTCGACCGAGGGTCTTGAAGCGAAGCGTCTCCGTGATTCCTCGCGGCTAGCGAAGAGTGGTCTTCCCGAACTAGAGAAGCAACTCGTCTACTTCCTACTGATGGAGAAGAGCACAGAGTTCTTATTACGGATGTGCGACCACGTGCATGAATTCCTGCACGAGTTACCACATTCGAACGAAATCGATCGTCTGAACGAACAGCTTGAGACATTGGCAAAGCAAATCCGCACTAACGCCAATGGCGCTAAAGTGGAGGCATTAGAATTCTCGATCGCCGAGTTTCCAAACCTGCATCGGCTGCCATCTTGCGAGATTTGCGCTCACATTGACGAGAGGCTTTGGGAGTTTTTGTGCCGATATCAATACGAGATCGGGGTCAATCAGGAAGAGCAGCAGCGATTTGCAAGTCGCGGCGGATTCTGCCCATTTCACACCTGGGAATATGGGGCAATCGCGTCCCCTTATGGCACATGCAATGGATATCCAAGTCTACTCGACCATTTGGCGACAGAGCTGCGCGATGCCGCGTTAGTGGCTGCTCCACGAGAGGTTCTCCTCAAGAAATTGCAACGCCTCTTGCCGGCGCAGGATGATTGTATTCTTTGTGAGGTCCGCGACAATGCTGAGCAGGAAGCCATCGCAGCGACCGCGAGGCGGCTGGAGGAGGATAACACTTATACTTGCTCGGCGATCTGCCTGCCGCACATTTCGACACTGGCAGCCGCAGTTCGAGACGACAAGATCGTACGAAATCTGGTCGCGCAGCAAGCCGCCATGCTCCAGCGATTTTCGGAAGACATGCGTCGATATGCGCTCAAACACGATGGGGCACGGCGCTATCTGGCAAGCCAAGAGGAAACCATTGTGGCGGAGCGAGGGTTACTCTCTGTTGCTGGTCGTCGGCGCGTCAATTTCTTGCCGAGACACGCGGAAGAGCCACATTAGGATCAAACAATCGCGAAGACGGAGCCATCGGCAGACCAGTTCGGAGGAAAAAAACGTTGGCATGTACCGCGACGTGGGACACAAGATCGACGATGCAATAAACAAGCTAAAGTCGCTCCATGACGGTGATTTTGGCGTTGTTGAGGTCATTGCCTGCGGCCAGCGGGCAATCCCGGCGCTGCGAGCTTTGCTGTTCGAACGCGAACGGAGCGGTCTGTTTCAAACTCGCTGCCTGGCAGTCGAGGCGTTGTCGGGGCTTGGCGCATACGACGTTCTAATTGACTACCTCAATGCCGAGCGGCCTGCCGGCGACGCCGTCGAGCAACTTGGTAATGATGCAGTGATCAATGCTGCCGCCCTCGCGGTAAGAAAGGTGCGCGATGGCCGGGTTTTCGATCTCCTATTGCGCCTTGCCGCGCGTCCGTGTCTGACCGGCGTAGTGAGTGCCTTGGGCTCATTCGGCAGAGTCGAAGCAATACCCCGACTGATCGATGCGCTTGAGGACGATGCAAGCCGCCCAATAGCGGAAACCGGGATTAGGCGAATGGGCAAAACCGCCAGACGAAGATTGGTCGCCACAACCAAACGTCGACTGCCGAACGCAGAGCAGGAAAGCGAGTCTAGTCGACGGCGACGCAGAAGCGCCCTGAAGCTGTTGACCGAGATCGGGGTATCGCGTCGTCTTTGGTCTGCGGTCAGTACCTTAATGTATGATCAAGATGCGAACGTCACTTTCTTGGCCTGTCAGATATGCTTCACGACCGGCACCGCAGAGGAAATGGCTGATGCTGCCGAACGGCTTCGCTCATTGATGCCCAATGTGAGTTGGATGCTGCGCGACGACATCAAAAGGCTTTTATCTGCGCACCAAGGAAAGCAATTAGTTTATGATCGGTAAGCGATGATGGGATTGCCGCCAGTCAAGTTGGCTCGTTGGTTTATCTGGCGCTTTCACATTCAGGCGCATTTGAATCGTGAGGTCTGCTTTTCACCCGGCAGGCATGGTGGTCGCCCAGAATGTGCTGGTGGCACCGAGATTGGCAGCACGGCGGTGCCCATTTCGTAGTTCACGTTGCTGAAAAAACTTGCCAAGCCCATCCCGAGGATGTTGCGGTTGAGCCAGCGCTTGGGCCTGGCTTCTTCGTGAACCGGTACCGTTATATGCAGTGCTCCAGCCGATAACCTACAATGAGAGAAATATTTATCGTTAGAAATATTTATCGTTAGTGCACGGACCGCTCCAACCGGTGTGTCATTTAGCGAATGTCAGAAGGCAGAGCGTGACGAGTCCAAGCGCCCAGCAATAATATGCGAAGGGATTGAGCGCCTGGAAATCCCGCACACGAAAATAACGCATTAGCACCGACACCGAAATAAAGGCGACGAGCCCGGCCAATGCGCCAGTGGTAACCGCCATACCGGTTATGCCGCCCGTCTCCTGGTGCAACATTTTCGGAATCTCGAGCACAGCGGCACCAAAGATGATCGGTGTGGCAATCAGAAACGAAAAATGAGCCGCCGCTTCGGGATGAAGCCCCTGCATGAGCCCACCCACGATCGTCACACCGGAGCGCGATATCCCAGGGATCAGTGCCAAGCACTGCCACAACCCGATGATGAGTGCATCACGCCAACTCATTTGCTCCAGGCCAACACGGGCACCGTCCTCGGCCGTTTTTCGGCGCAATCGCTCGCCGCCAAATAGAATCATGCCGTTGATAATGAGAAAGACGGCCGCCACCAACGGCGTGCCGAAGAGATGACGCAATGGCTTTTCTAAAGTGAAGCCCACGATCACGGCCGGAATAGTCGCAACTACAATAAGCCCAATCACTTGGCGATGCGCCACACATTCTTGTCGCGGCTCCCCACCAAATAGTGCCAGTAGAAGCGCCAGCCAATCGCGCCAAAAGTAGATGAGAAGAGCCGTAGCGGTGCCGACGTGGAGAGCAACAAGAAAGGGTAGAAAGCTCGGGGCGCTCTGGTCGAGGGTCCAGCCGAGCAATGTGGGGACGATTACTGCGTGACCCAGGCTGCTGATCGGAAATAGTTCGGTAGCCCCTTGGAGGATAGCAATTGCGTAGGCCTGGAATGGCAGCATCAGCGCTCCTTTATCGAGTCACTCTCGGCCTAGCTTAAAGTAACCGTTCAATGGCGGTGGCCCATATCCAGTCGCAGGTATTCCGCGCCAATTAATGCCGATCTGATGTGCTCTTTCGGGATTCAGGGCGGCCGCACGTTGGCGACATGGGTCGCCACTAGATGTTGGAACGCTTCGTCCATAGCTACCGTCCCACTCCCAAACCACGGGAAGTGTCCAAAGCGAAAGGAAAGTTGAGCTTCAGCCTCGTCTACAGAGCGGCCCTCTATAAAGCGTTTGTAGATCGCCGCCACGAGACCCGTTCGATCGGAACCACTGCTGCAATGAATCAGAATCGGACGTGGCGCGGTTCTTAAAACCTCGAATATACGCTTAACCGTCGCGGCGTCAGGCTCGCGCTTGGCATACATTCCAATGTCATAGTGTACGGCCCTCTGCGCGGCAGTTAGCTTAAGTTCGTTAGTGTACCACTCATCATCGACATTATCGCCGCGGAGGTTGATGACCGACTTGATTCCATATTGCTGGAGGGTTTCCGCCAATCGGGCTCCGTTCAGCTGCGCGGATCGATAAGCGACCCCGTCGGTAACTGCATGGATATTCCCGGTGAGTTGCAAAAAGCCAGCCCAGCTTCCGGCGGAAGCAGCGATGATTATGATCAAATAGATGGTCACGCGGGTCACTACGCGTAGACGACGCAAAACGGGGGGACTTATTTTAATGGGGAGAAGATCAAGAGCGTGATGTCGCATCGTGATCCAAGGCTGATGGTAAGACATTCAGAGGTGTCTTTTTAGCTAGATTACTATTTCGACTCGACCATTCCGCCCCAGAGACCGAAAGTGAGCCCTCACCTGTGAACCTCTACCCGGTGTCGCAGCCCAACCCAGATGAAGATCGGGATGGCCGCAAGTTGCGTGATGACGCAAAAAGCGACGACTGCCGGCACCGAAAGATCGTAGAGAATGCCGATCGCCGCACTGCCGATGAACCAGAAAATACCGTATCCTGCGGTGAATGTTCCGAATGCGGAAGCGCGTCGATGAACCGAAACCATCGGAGCAACGGCCGCAGGGATGATCGATTCGTGGACACCCATTCCTAGTCCCCATATGGCGGCTCCAAATAGCGCAGCCCAAAAGTTGCCGAGGAAGACCAACGGTGCGAAAAGGGCCGATACCAGCGTCAGCACGACCAGCACGACAAATCCAAACCGATCGAACAGTCTTCCCAAGATCAGGGATCCGGTGCCGCTTACGGCCATGGCGACGGCGTAGAAAATGGCAATCCAGTTGCCTGAAATGGATTCGGTGCGGGCGAAATGAAATGCGATAAGAGGAAAGTCAGCAAATCCTGCGGCAACGAGTATCGCGCCGAGCAAATAAATCCAGAAAACGCGGGGCAATTGGGTTCCGCCGATGACTGACGGGGTGGCTTCCATATCCTGCGGCCTTGGGTATAGCCAACGAGCGAGTAAGACGAGGCTCAGATTGATGATTGCCGGCACGAGCAGAACTGCGAAGGCCTCCCGGTAGCTACCGTCATGCGCTAGAACGGCGGCGACAGCGAGTGGGCCGAACATGGCCCCGAATTGGTCGAGCGCTTCGTGCAACCCGAATGCCCAACCATAACCGCCGGCCTGCTTGCCGGCATGCGAAAGCATTACGTCGCGCGGCGGATTGCGGATCGCTTTACCGACTCGTTCCAAAATAATTAGCGCCGCGGCTGCCGGCCAACTTCCCGTGAGCGCCAATGCCGGCACCGACGCCATCTGAACGACATAACCGAATATCGTGATTGGCCAGTATCGTCCGGTCGCATCTGCCCAACGCCCGGAGAAGATCCGAAGACCGTAGCCGAGCAATTCACCAAAGCCGGTAACGATGCCCACGATCGTGCCGGTCGCTTGCAGTGTGGCCAAATAGGGACCAATGATGCTGCGCGAACCTTCGTAAGTGAAATCCGCGAAATAGCTCAGAATGCCGATCAGAATAATGAATCGAAGGGCGGCGCGGCGGGCGCGAGAATCGCTTTTGTTGGAGGCAGGCATCACGTCCCCTAAGACGGCGTCACCCATGGCGAAAGCGGGGATGAGATGAAGCGCCGCAGCGGCGCTCCATCTATCCCCAGCGTCGAGGTCACCTCAATTTGTCGACGTCGATGCCGACGGTAACCGCGCTGATCGCCGTTTTCCGCGCAGTCCGCAGGACATTCTCGATCAGGGCCGCCGCACAGCCCGCCACTAGAATGATCCCGATAGCGATGGATGTGTTTTCGAAGCGCATCGCAACCCAACCGGCCACCGCCACGATCAGCAGAATGGCGATCGCCAGACTGCCGTCATCGACGAACATGCCGACGAGTTCGTCGAGAAGGGACTTTAACGTGTTCATTGGACTACCTTTAAGGTCGGGCGTTCAAGCAAACGACCGAGAGTGGCGCCGATGGCCAGGAACAGGATGACCAACGCGAGCAACATCAGGTCGCCACCGGGCCACGCGACACCCAGTCCTTCTCCGGTCCAGAACACGCCGAAAGCCGAGAGCATGATGCCGACGATGAACTTCAGAGAGTTTTCGGGCACACGGGCGAGCGGCCTATGAACCAAAATCCCAATGAACAGGACGAGTATGCAGGCGGCAAGCGCGCCAAGGCTGGCCGGGAATAGCAAACCGCGTCCCGCGCCGACGGCGATGACGATAAATACGACTTCGAGCCCTTCCAGCACCACGGCCTTGAACGCCGCGAGTCCGGCGAGCCAATCGAGGTGCGGCCTGCGCTGGCGCGCCTCGCCTTGCAAGTACGCTGTTTCCTTTGAGAACTCCGCTTCCTCATTGTGGAGTGGAATGTAGCCCGCGCTTCGCAATATCGCCTTCCGCAGCCAACGCATCCCGAAAAGGAGGAGCAGAATTCCGATGACAAATTGCAGGAGATGAAGCGGGACGCGGTCGAGCATTGATCCTAGCAAGAGGACGATACCCGCGAGGAGCAGAAGCGCTGCGCCCGTGCCCACCAACGCAGGCCGCCAACCACGCACGATTCCGACCGCAAGCACGATCGTGAACGCTTCGACCACCTCAACGAGGGAGGCAAGAAACGATGCCGCAACCGCAGGTGCAGCCGCACCCCATGACGCGAGTTCCATGACCGGTCTCCAGCCATCCAGCGCGCTGTAGCAAATGCGATATTGATTTTTGTTCTTGTAGTGAATACGACATACATCGTCAAGTGGGGGATTAGATGCGCAAGCACCAGACCTTCGACGAACGCGCAGCGACAAGTCTGCAACAATTGAGGCCGGCTGAAGCGCAGGTCGTAAATTATTTTCGCGAGCATCGCGAAGAGGTCATGGTAGCTCCGGCAATTGTTCTCGCATCACGCATCGGAACCAGCGACGCGTCCGTAATCCGCGCCGTGAAAGCGCTCGGCTATCGAAGTCTGGATGATCTTCGTCAGAACCTTGCGGCCGAGATACGTCAGGACCTTTCTCCCGCGTCACGTCTGTCGCGCACGCTCGGAGAAATGTCGAGGGATGCCGATTCACCCCTCGACATGGTACTGGCGATTCATGTGAAGGGTTTGGAAGACCTGAAGCGCGATGTAAGCCCTAGTCTGTTTCGTTCGGCCGTGAAACAGATCGCGACGGCCGCGCGCGTCGCAGTCTTCGGCCTCGGGCCATCGAGTGCGATGGCAGATTATTTGAGTATCCAGCTCAATCGCTTCGGGGTGGACAGCTTTTCTCTCACACACACCGGTCTTTTGCTTGCAGATGAGTTGCGGCGGCTTAAGAAAGGCGATCTCGTTATCATTCTTGCCTACAGCCGTGTTTATCCGGAACTCGAGGCCCTGCTCGGCCGCGCGACAATCCTGGGTCTTTCAACTATCCTCGTTTCCGACACGCTCGGAAACACGTTGCGCAAGCGTATCGATCTCGTCCTACCTGTCGAACGCGGACGCACGGATCAGCTCAGCATGCATACCACGACGCTGGCCTTGTTCGAAGCGCTACTGGTCGGCATCGCCGCGGAGCGCCCCGCCGAGACGATGGCGAGCCTTGAATTGCTCAACGAGCTGCGGACCAAGCTCGTCGATAAATCAATGCAACTCCCGACGCCACGAAGGCCGAACGGCCGCCAGTGACGCGAGTGGCCGAGACGCAAGTCATGATCCGAGAAGGGCCGGAGCATACAGGGGCCTGCAACGATTATGTAAGTTGACCGCTAACGGCAACCGACACGCGGCCTATGATGGGTGGAGATTCCATGCCTGACGATTTTTCCGCGCTTCAGCTGGTGATGACGGCTAATCCGGCGCTCCTTGCCATCGTGCGGCTCTCACTGGCCGTGAGTCTAACCGCTGTGGTTTGTGCCGCATTTATTGGACTTCCCGTAGGCGCGTTCATGGCGCTCGCCCGCTTTCCCGGGAGAGAAGGTACAGTCGTCGTGCTGAACGCGATGATGGGGTTGCCACCGGTCGTTGTTGGCTTGGCAGTTTATCTGGCGCTTTCACATTCGGGCCCGCTGGGATCGTGGGGTCTACTCTTTACTCCGCAGGCTATGGTAGTCGCGCAGACAGTGTTGGTCGCACCCATTATCGCCGCGCTTACTAGGCAAACGATTGAAACATTATGGGACGAGTACCGCGATGAACTTACTGCCATGAACATCGGCCCATTTGGTCGGGTAGCAACCCTTATCTGGGATGCCCGATTCAGTCTGGTCACGGCCTTGCTTGCTGGATTTGGTCGCGCGGCGGCGGAGGTCGGCTCTATCATCATCGTCGGCGGCAATATCGACGGTTTCACGCGTACCATCACGACAACAATTGCGCTGGAAACTTCTAAGGGCGATCTTCCGCTGGCCGTCGGGTTGGGCGCTGTGCTAATCGCAATCGTAGTCATTGTTAATGCACTCGCCTGGGGCATACGTCGCGCCGGCGAAAAATGGGCGGGATGATGCGCTCGCCAAAGTCGAACCTTCCAATCGTGTTCGACAACGTCACCATTTTTGCTGGTGGAGTAAGAATTCTCGACCACATCGAACTTAAGATTGAGCGAGGATTGCCGACTGTTCTCATTGGGCCCAACGGGTCAGGAAAGACGACGCTCCTGCGCGCAGCAATGGGGCTCGTGGGACCGGCGATGGGACGAGTCAAATGGGGGGACGATGAAGATGGCTTGCCGGCCAAGCGCGCAATTTTGTTCCAGCGACCGATAATGCTCCGGCGCAGTGCCGCTGCTAACATTCGCTATGCGCTGAGATCTATATGCTTCCCGCGCAGTGAACTTGAAAAGAGGATTGGTGAACTCCTGCATGAAGTTGGACTGATCGGCCTGTCCGAACGGCCAGCTCGCAGAATGTCGGGAGGTGAGCAACAGCGTCTCGCGTTGGCACGCGCGCTGGCCCGAGATCCTGAAATACTGTTCCTCGATGAACCTACCGCGAGCCTCGATCCGGCGGCAACCAAGTCATTTGAGGACGTGATCCGGAAGGTCGCGGATCGTGGCATCAAGATCGTGATGTCGACGCACGATTTCGGCGAAGCCCGCCGGCTCGCTGGCGACGTAGTCGTTCTCCATCATGGTCAGGCCATCGAGCACGCGACAGCATCAATGTTCTTCACTAGTCCGCAGACCGCAATAGCTAGGGCGTTTATGGCAGGCGAATTCTTGGTCTGAATACGTAGGCCCTGAATTCAACTGAAATCCACCCCGGTCTGATTGTCACAATTCAATCACAAGAGAATGAGAGCGTGCAGTAGTCCTAGGTCTTCGCAGGACAGGCGATGGAGTTCGCCTCATAACTGCCCGCCGGGCTGATGACTCCTCCTGACCGTCCATAGACGACGAAGGGGGCATCATGCCATCCAATCGCCGGGCAAGAGAGCCGGGTATTGAGCTCATTTCTATCGCTCATGCGTTGATGGTCGCCGACCACCTCAGCTTTCGTCAGGTTGCTGGCGTCCTTGGAGTGCGACAGTCCGTCGTGAGTCGCCGTATCCGAGCCCTTGAAGATCTGCTGGGCGTCTCACTTTTTGAAAGATATCATGGCGGAGTAAGGGTCACGCCCGCGGGCGCCAACTTTATGGAGAGAGCGCGGCAGGCGCTTTCGCAACTTGACGATGCCGTGAAATCCGCGAGCGCGGCCGGACGCGGCGAGAATGGCCATTTGCGGATTGGCATATTCTCGTCAATCGCCGCCGGATTTCTCCGAGAGTTGATACGAACTTTCCATGATCAGCATCCCGAGGTGGCGCTGGAAATTCATGAACTTGCGTTCCGCGAATACGTTGCGCTTATTCGCAAGGGACGTCTCGATGTCGCCTTCATCATGGGTGCGCCGGTCGCTCCGAATCTTGAGATTGGCCAGTTCTGGACGGAACGGTTGTTCGTTGTGCTGCCGCAAGGGCATGCGCTGTGTGGGAAAGAGGAGATCGAATGGGGGGCTCTTCGCGACGAGGACTTCATTCTTCGGCAATCAGATCCCGGCCCCGTAATGCGGGACTTTGTCATCAAGCGCCTCCCCGATCTCGGACATCGCCCAAACGTGCGCAAGTATGATGTTGGCCGCGAAACCTCTCTGCATCTCGTCGCCCTGGGGTTGGGCGTGAGCCTGACGACCGAAGCAACGACCGCCAGCTCTTATCCTGGCGTTGAGTTTCGTCCGATCGCTGATGCTGGGGCCATCATCCCGTTCGGTGGCGTGTGGTCGCCGAGCAATGATAATCCTGCCTTCCGGCGGTTCTTGAGCCTTGCGCGTATTCTGTCCAAGAAATGGAATGAGCGCTCTGAAGACATCACGGCACCGTCGTCGGTGGCATCATCGGCGTAGAGTCTGGTCGAGTTGTGTTTCGTTTGTCTCGGCGCGAGCGTGCAAATGCCCGATCCGTTGACATGAATCGGGCGAGCATCGGCCCGACGAGCTTGGCCGGTTCGATCGTTTGACCGGTTTCTCGACCTAACAGTTCAGCGTAGGCAATCAAATTACGATTGACCTCGGCCGGCACCTCGATCGTGAGCTTCACGGGCTTGTCGTCCGGAATCGGTCCGAGCTTCAGCTTCGGCATGGGGTTGCTCCGCAGGTTCGATAGGGCGCGAGCACAAGATCACGGTTGACGATAACGCGGACGGGGAATCCGGGACGAATGGTCAGCGTCGGCTGGATATTGAGATTGCGGCGCACGATTTGCTGGCCGGTCTGATTAAGGCTGTCGCTGCTGCCGCGACGCAGCGCCTGAATGACGTCGCTATCGTTATTGCTGGCGCCGAGCTCGGAACCGACGCCCAGCAGCGTCGACAGCGCGGCAGCCATGAACAGCTGGCCCCAATGATAATCGACCCCGTCCTCAAGCCCGGCAAAGCCCGCAGGGTCGGCTCCTGCCTGGCGCTCCAGCACGATAGAGCGCCCATTCGGAAAGATGATCCGGGTCCAGACCAGCAGCACGCGCGATTGCCCGAATGAGACCTGGCTGTCATAGAGGCCGATCAATTTTGATCCCTGCGGGATCAAAAGATATCGACCCGTCGGGCTGTCGTAAATATTCTCGGTGACTTGGCCCGTGACCTGACCGGGAAGGTCGGAGCGGATGCCGGTCAAGAGCGCCGCCGGAATGACCGATCCGGCCTGTACGAGGTATTTCGAGGCAGGCTGCTCGAGGCGATCGGTGCTGACGGTGCGCTTGTCGACCGGGCCGTTGAGGAAGGCGAGCTTCCGATCCTGCATGTTCTGGATCGAATCGGGATCGATCGGCGGTTTTACGGCCGTGACTTCGGACGGCTGCTTTGGCGCAGATTGTGACGGCGGCGATGGCGGAGCGCGATTGACCGTGGTTGAGGGTTCGAATAGCCGACTGGTGCGGGCTGCCTCGGCTTCCTGCGCAAGACGCTGCTGCTCTTGACTGATCTGCTGAGAGGGCTGCGCTTGCGGAACCGGCCGTCCAAAGTCCCCCGGCAGCGGTGGACCGAGCGGCGGGGCATTCCGTGGCACACCGGTGTAGTCGCGAGGCAATTTCGCGAGCTCGTCTGCGGTGGTCTTGTGCTCGGTGTTAAAGAGCTCGGACCCAGCCTCTCGCCTGCCCTTGTTGACATCCAACGCCCAGAACACGGCGCCAAGCACCGCGACAATGGCAACGAGAGCAAGGCCGATCAGCACCTTGCGCGAGAGCCGGGTGACCGGCGTGCGCTCCGGATGGAGCCGCAGGTCGGCGACGATGTCACGCTCGGATTTCGGAGGATCGTCATTCACCATCGCGGTCTCCCATCGGTGCGCACGATGCGAACCTTCTGCTGGTGCTCGCCGCCGAGGCGCAGTTCGGCAGCAGCAAACAGCCGGTCGACGATGTAGTAGTTCTGCCGCGCGCGATAATTGACGAGCTCGGCGCCGCCTTCCGGACCGAGGACGAACAGCGGCGGCATCTCGCCCTGGTGGATGCCGCTCGGAAACTCGATGAAGACCTTGTTGCCGTCATCGAAGGCGCGCAGCGGCCGCCAGGGCGGATCGTCGCCCTCGATCTCATAACGAAAATTGAGCTTGCCGACGTCGAGCCCGGCGTCGACCGGGCTAGCTGCCTCTGCCGCCGCGTTTTGGCGATGCAGCGCGATGAGCTGGTCCTGCGGGTACTGCCAGGAAACAGAGGCCATATAGGCCTTCTCAGTCGAGCGCAGCTCGAGATTATAGGTACGCCGGTCAGTGTTAATGACGAGGTTGGTGACAATGTCGGGACGGGTGGGCTTGACCTCGATGTGGATGCGCTTGGTCGGACCCGTCCCGCTCTCGGTATCGCCGATGATCCAGCGCACGGTGTCGCCGGCTGCAACCGGCCCGGGGCCGACAAGCCGCTCGCCCTCTTGAAGCACGATGTCGGTCACATGGCCCGGCGCGGTATAGACCTGGTAGAGGGCGCCGAGTGTATAGGGATAGACCTGGATGGCGTTGAGATAGCCGTTGCGGGTTGGTTGCACGCGGGCGGCTTTATTGGCCTTGTCGACACGCGCGATCGGATCCTTAGGCTCGGGGCCCAGGCGCTTGGCTCGAATAGGTTTGAGCTGACCGGGCAGCGGCAAGGGCTTTGGGAGCTCAACCACCTGCACGGGCTTGGGCGGCTCGGATTCTAATACCGCGGGCTTGAGATCATCGTCATAACTGATCTGCGGCGGCTTGAACGTGCTGCAGGCGGAAAGCGCTGTCGATGACAGCAAGACCATAAAGAGAGCATGCGGACGCATTAGCCGAACTCCTTCGACCAGTTGATGGCGTGAACGAAGACGCCGAGCGGATTCTTGCGCAGGTGATCGATGTCGTGCGGCGGTTTGATCACCACGGTGAGGATGGCGGTCCAGTGCTCGGTCGCGGCGAGCGCGCTGTTCTCGTAGCGGCGCTCGATCCAGGCGATGCGGAAGGATGAATCTGAGGCGCGGATGACGCTCGACACTTCAACCGCGATCTGCACCTTGCCGATCTTGGCGAACGGATCATTGGCTTGGGCGTAGCCATTGAGCGCGGCCGCGCCTTTGTCGGTGGCAAAGTCGTAGGCGCGCAGCCAATTCTCGCGCACGATGACGGGATCGTCGGCGATCGAGCGCACCTCTTCGATGAAGCGGGCGAGATACCAGGCGATCTGCGGATCGGTCGGTTGGTAGTCGGCAATCGCTGGCGCCACGACCTGCGCTTGGCCAAGCTTGTCGACCTGCACCACCCACGGCACCACGCTGCCACGTAAAGACTGCCAGAGGAGACCGGCAGCCAGTCCAGCCGCCAGCAACAGGTTGCCGAAGGCAATGAGACGCCAGTTGGCGGCCTGGACGCGGGCCGAACCGATGCGCTCGTCCCAGACTTGCGTCGCCCGTTGATAGGGGGTGTCGGGTGGCGGGGTCGTGCCGTAACGGACGGAGGGGCGGTGGAACAGATTCATTTGCGATCCTCGGAGAGAGACACCGATGTCGAGCCGCCGCTGTGATCGCCGGAACGCACGGCATGGGCGGCGGCGGTCACGCCATGGCTGATTGCCTGGTGGCGGCGCATGCGTTGCGCCCATTCTGGCGGACCGCCGGCGGCAGAAGATGCGGGAGCAGATGAAGCAAAGTTGCTGGCCGCGGATGCGCCGGCCAGGCCGACGCCTCGGCCGGCAAAGGCTCCGCTGCCGAGCGCGGCTGCGCCGCGCACCGCTCCGGCCATGGCGCCGGCACCGGCGCGCAGGCCCATGGCGCCTGCCACGCCGAGACCGCCGGCGGCGAGCGCGGTACCAACCGCGGCGCCGGCGCCGAGTTGCGGCGCGCCGGCGGCGAGCCCGCTCGCAATGCCCGGACCGAAAATACCTAGACCGAGCAACGACAGGGCGGCGAGCACCAGCGCCATCACGTCATCGAGCGTCGGCTGGTTACCATTGAAGCCTTGCGTGAACTGGCTAAAGAGTGTCGTGCCGATGCCGACGATGATGGCCAGCACCAGCACCTTGACGCCGGAGGCAACGACATTACCGAGCACGCGCTCGGCGAGGAACGCCGTCTTGTTGAACAGGCCGAACGGCACCAGCACGAAACCGGCGAGCGTCGTGAGCTTGAACTCGATGAGGGTGATGAAGAGTTGCACCGCCAGGATAAAGAAGGCGACGATGACGACGAGCCAGGCAATCAGCAGCACGAAGATCTGGACGAAGTTCTCAAAGAAAGAGACGAAGCCCATGAGCTGGCTGGCAGCCTCAAGGATCGGCTTGCCGGCATCGATGCCGACTTGGGCGACGCGGCCGGGCTGCAGAAACTGGTCGGCCGAGAGGCCCGATCCCGAGGCTTTCAAGCCGAGCCCGGCAAAGGAATTAAAGATAATCTTGGCAAGCCCGTTGAAGTTGCCGATCAGGAAGGCAAAGAAGCCGATATAGAGCGTCTTGCGGATGAGCCGCGCGATGATGTCTTCATCCGGCGCCAACGCCCAGAACAGGCCGGCGAGTGTGATGTCGATCGCCACGAGCGTCGACGACAGGAACGCGACGTCGCCGCCCAGTAGGCCGAAGCCGGAATCGATATAGGAGGTGAACACCTCCAGGAAGCGGTCGATGACCCCCGTGCCCCCCATGGTTTAACGTCCTTGCGGGCTCGCAGCAGGCGGATCGCCGGCATTAGGCGGCGGGGCCGATGGCGCGCGATCTAACCCGGTCTTGGGTGGTGCTTTTGCCGAGGAATCACTTGGTAGCGCCGGAAACAGATCCAGCCGGCGTTCCTGCTGCGGCCTCCCCGTCGCGAAGAAATGTTGCCGGTTCTTTGTCCAGACCGCCTGACAGGCCGCATCGTTCGCGGCTTTGCTGCCGAGCGCGTTGCAGCGGGCAAGCTCAGCGGCCATGGGATCGGGGTTGTCATTCTTTGATGTGGCCGAAGGGTCCGGGTCGCCTCCCAGGCGACCGACTTCAACGGCGCAGGCAAACGCGCTGCCGGTGAGCAGGATGACGGCGATGGCACGGATAATGTGACGCGGGTCCATAACGTCCCATCCCTCAATGAAACATCTGCACGGTTTGTGGCTGGTAGCCCTGCGTGCCGCTGAGAAAGCGGTCGAGCTGTTCGCGCGCCTGCTCCTGGTTGGCCGCGGTGCGGGCGCCGGCCAAGCTTTGCGCGCGCGATTGCGCCGCGATCACGGCTGTGAGATCGGCGAGCTGTTTAATCTGCAGCGCAACGAGCTGGTTGCCGGCTTGGCTTGCCTGCAAGGCGCCGGCGGCCGATTGGCTGGAGGAGACAAGCGCGTCGGTCTCGCTGCGGGTAGTATCGAGATTGGCGACGACGCCGGTCTGTACCCGCAAGGAATCTTGATACGCTGCAAGCGAGTTCTGCCAGCGCTCCTGCGCGTCGGCGACGAGTTGCTGCGAGGAAGTCGCGCCGGTGTAGCCCTGCGGATAAAGGCGCTGGAACGCCTGGTCGATCTGAGTGACGTTGTAGGACAGCCGCTGCGCCTGATTGAGCAGCTGCTGGGTGCGGGTAAGCGATTGTTCGATCGTCTGCAGGCTCGAATAGGGCAAGCTCGCCAGGTTCTTGGCCTGGTTGAGCAGCATCTGCGTCTGGTTCTGCAGGCTGGTGATCTGATTGTTGATCTGCTGCAGCGCGCGGGCGGCTTGCAGCACGTTCTGGGCATAGTTGGAGGGATCGAAGACGATATATTGCGCGTGCAACGGCGCAGCGAAAGAGAACATGAAGAGGATACACGCGGCCAAGACCAAGACGGCACGAGCGATGAGGCATGACTTCATGGGGTGGTCTCCAATGATGTTTCGTTGCTGGCACGCTGCTTGGCGCGGGTACCGCCAAGCAGGTCGGCCGCCCAATCGAGGCCCCTGCGCGTGAGCCAGGCCGCAGCGAATCCGTCGCGGCCGTGTTCGGTCATCACGTCGGCGATTACCGTTTGGTCGGTCTTTGACGAGGCGGCGGTGAAGGCGAGCGCGACCTCGCCGAGCCCCAACTCGAACAGGCGATTGCCACGGCGCGATTGGCAGTAGTAATCGCGCTTGGGCGTGGCCCGCGCGATGATCTCGATCTGGCGGTCGTTGAGGCCGAAGCGGCGATAGATGCTCAGGATCTGCGGCTCGATCGCGCGCTCGTTGGGCAGGAAGATCCGTGTCGGGCAGCTTTCGACGATGGCCGGCGCAATCGCGCTCACCTCGATGTCGGCGAGTGACTGGGTGGCGAAGACGACGGAAGCATTCTTCTTGCGCAGCGTTTTGAGCCATTCGCGCAGGCGCGCGCCGAAGGTCGGATCATCGAGCGCGAGCCAGCCCTCATCGACGATGAGCAGCGTCGGCTGGCCGCCGAGGCGCCCCTCGATGCGGTGGAACAGATAGGCGAGCACGGCCGCTGCGGCGCCGGTGCCAATGAGGCCTTCGGTCTCGAAGGCCTGCACATCGGATTGGCCGAGATGCTCAGTCTCGGCATCAAGCAACCGGCCATAGGGACCGCCGAGGCAATAAGGCTGCAGCGCGCGCTTTAGGGTGGCGGATTGCAGCAGCACCGAGAGGCCGGTCAGGGTGCGTTCGCCTTGCGGCGCTGAGGCGAGCGAAGTGAGCGCCGTCCACACATGCTCCTTGGCTTCGGGCGTCACCGTCACCCCTTCGCGGGTAAGGATCGCTGCGATCCACTCGGCCGCAAAGGTGCGCTCAGCCGGATCGTCGATACGGGCGAGCGGCTGCAGCGCAACCGGCTCAGCTAAGTCCTCGGCCAAGGCGCCGCCGAGGTCATGCCAGTCGCCGCCCATGGCGAGCGCGGCGGCGCGGATCGAGCCGCCAAAATCAAAGGCAAAGACCTGCGCACCCGGATAGCGGCGGAACTGCAGCGCCATCAGCGCCAGCAGGACGCTCTTGCCGGCGCCGGTCGGCCCGATCACCAGCGTGTGGCCAACATCGCCGACGTGCAGAGAGAACCGGAACGGGGTCGAGCCTTCGGTCTTGGCGAAAAATAGCGGCGGTGCACCGAGATGCTCGTCGCGTTCCGGCCCGGCCCACACCGCCGAGAGCGGCATCATGTGAGCGAGGTTGAGAGTGGAGACCGGCGGTTGCCTCACATTGGCATAGACATGGCCGGGCAGACTGCCGAGCCAGGCTTCGACCGCGTTGACGGTCTCAATAATGCAAGTGAAGTCGCGTCCCTGGATGACCTTCTCGACGAGACGAAGCTTTTCGTCGGCGGTCGCGGCATCGTCATCCCAGACCGTGACGGTCGCTGTCACATAGGCGGAGGAGACGGCATCCGAGCCCAGTTCCTGCAGTGCGGCGTCGGCGTCGAGCGCCTTGTTGTGAGCGTCGCTGTCGAGCAGGGTCGAGGCCTCGTTGGTCATCACCTCCTTGAGGATCGCCGTGATCGACTTGCGTTTGGCGAACCATTGCCGGCGGATCCTCGTGAGCAACCGCGCGGCTTGCGTCTTGTCGAGGCAGATCGCCCGCGTCGACCAGCGATAGGGAAAGGCGAGCCGGTTGAGCTCGTCGAGGATCCCGGGAAACGTCGCGGTCGGAAAGCCGATGATGGTGAGCGTGCGCAGATGCGCGTTGCCAAGTCGCGGCTCAAGCCCACCCGCAAGCGGCTCGTCGGCGAGGAGCGCATCGAGATGCATCGGCGTCTCGGGCACCCGCACCCGGTGCCGCTTGGTCGAGATCGTCGCGTGCAGGTAAGTCAGCGTTTCGGAATCGGAGAGCCATTGTGCTTCCGGCACAAAGCCTTCGATAAGCTGCAGCACCCGGTCGGTGCGATCGATAAAGCCGTCGACCAGTTCATGAGCGTCGATGCCGTTCGCGCGCGCCCTTCCCTCATACAGCCAGGCCTCGGCGCGCGAGGCCTCCTCGCTCGGCGGGAGCCAGACAAAGGTCAGGTAATAGGCGCTTTCGAAATGCGTCCCCTCCTCCTCGAACTGCGCGCGACGCTCGGCGTCAACGAGGGAGGACACAGCGTCGGGGAACTGGCTTTGCGGGTAGAGTTGGGCGGCCAGGCGGCTTGCCTCGACAAAGATCGCCCAGCCGGAGCCGAGGCGGCGCAGCGCGTTGTTGAGCCGCGCCGTGGTGCCGACGAGTTCGGCCGGTGTGGCTGAGTCGAGGTCGGGCCCACGAAACTGTGCTGTGCGCTGAAAACTGCCGTCCTTGTTGAGGACGACGCCGGGCGCAATGAGCGCCGCCCACGGCAGATAATCTGCGAGCAGCTTGGGCTTCCTGCGATACTCGGCGAGGTACAGCATAGCCTCTCCTCTAAACGCCGAAATGCGCCGGGTAGCGCAGGTGGCGACGCGCCACGTCGACGAACTGCGCGTCGCGCTTGGCGGCCCACGCCGCTGCCACGTGGCCGATTGCCCACAGCACCAGACCGGCGATCCACAGCCGCAAGCCGAGGCCGACCGCTGCGGCCAGCGTGCCATTGGTGATCGCGACCGCGCGCGGGGCGCCGCCGAGCAGGATCGGCTCGGTCAGCGCGCGATGTACCGGCACTTCGAATCCCGCGATCGGCTCATGGGTGAACACGTCGGTCATCAGATGAGCGCCCCGCCGCCGAACGAGAAGAACGAGAGGAAGAACGAGCTAGCAGCGAAGGCGATCGACAGGCCGAACACGATCTGCACCAGGCGGCGGAAGCCGCCGGCGGTATCGCCGAAGGCGAGTGTCAGGCCGGTGATAATGATGATGATCACCGCCATGATCTTGGCCACCGGACCTTCGATCGACTGCAGGATCTGCTGTAGCGGCTGCTCCCAGGGCATATTGGAGCCGGCAGCATGAGCGGATGTTGCGACAGACACCGCAAACGCGAACGCCGTGGTTCGTGCAAAGCCGTGACGAATGCGATCGAGCCGACTGCTCATGCCTTCTCTCCCGGGAGGACTGAAGTGGATGCGGTTGATACGAGGCGGTAATCGCCGCCGGCCCCAAGGCCGTCGACGGCCGCGAGTTCGGACAGGCGCCGCTCCGCCCCGCGCCCGGCGAGTACCGCGACGATGTCGATGGTTTCCGCGATCAGCGCGCGCGGCACGGTGACGACGGCTTCCTGGATCAACTGCTCCAGGCGCCGCAGCGCGCCGAGCGCCGAGCCTGCGTGGATGGTGCCGATGCCACCCGGGTGACCCGTGCCCCAGGCCTTCAAGAGGTCGAGCGCTTCGGCGCCACGCACCTCGCCGATCGGAATGCGATCGGGGCGCAGGCGTAAGGAGGAGCGGACGAGATCGGAGAGCGAGGCAACGCCGTCCTTGGTGCGCAGCGCCACCAGGTTCGGCGCCTTGCACTGCAATTCGCGGGTATCCTCGATGAGGACGACGCGGTCACTCGTTTTGGCGACTTCTGCAAGCAGGGCATTGACCAGCGTCGTCTTGCCGGTCGAGGTGCCGCCGGCGACCAGCACGTTGCGCCGCTTCGTGACCGCCAAGCGCAGCACATCAGCTTGTTCGAGCGACATGATGCCGGCAGCGACATAGTCGTCGAGGGTGAAGACCGCGACGGCCGGCTTACGAATGGCAAAGACCGGGGCGGCGACGACCGGTGGGATCAAGCCCTCGAAGCGCTCGCCGCTCTCCGGCAGTTCGGCCGACACCCGCGGCGATGCGGGATGCACCTCGGCGCCGACGTGATGCGCGACCAGGCGGACGATGCGCTCACCATCCGCGGCCGAGAGCCGCTCGCCGGTCTTGGCGAGGCCCTCGGTCAGCCGATCGACCCATAGCGTGCCGTCGGGATTGAGCATCACCTCGACGACAGCGGGGTCTTCGAGCCATGCGGCGATCGCTGGCCCCAAGGCCGTGCGCAGCATGCGCGCGCCGCGCGAGAACGCTTCTGTCTTGACTGTGAGAACCCCGGCCATTGTCCCCGACCCGCTTTGACCGCCTCATGCGGTCCAACACCGGGGATGATTAGAAAGAGCCTGGAACGGGTCTGCGCAACAACAATGTAATCGTCGTAGTATGTTGGCGGGTAAAGGCAGGTGAGCGGCGAAGTGACGCTCGAAGCGCAGACTCAGTCGACAGCATCGTTGGGAGACGGCGCATCCGCCTGCGAAGCATTAGTTGGAACGTCCAACGACACTTCACGGAGTAACGTCGGCCCTTTGGCGAGCCGCCGACCGAGCGCTTCAATGAAGGCATCGTAGCGCTCGGCCCCCTTGGCGCGCGCCGCCGCTTGGGCTTGCTCGGGCAACGTCGGAGTTGCGGTGAGCCAGAAGCGAACGAACAGCGCCAATGCTTCCACGGAAATGGCGACGTCGCGCTCAAGCCGCTCTATGTGCCGGCTCAAGCGATCAAGCCGCCGTGTGAAAGCAGCCTCCTGTCGCTCGGTGGCATCGGGTGATAAAAACGAAGCAATCGCCGCTTCGGCTACGAGCGACTTCGACTTACCACGTCGGTCTGCATAGTCGATGAGCGCGCGCATCGCTTGAGCATCGAGATAGACTGATAAGCGCTCCTTCATGCCGGCATCTCAGAGCGGGATGCCATCGTCGGGATCGAGCGCGGCTTGCCGCGCGACTGTACCGAAACGCTGGCGCATGGCCTTAGCGCGGACGGCGTCGTCATCGGGCTCATCCTCAAGCAGTGCTAACTCGCGATTGACCGTTGGCTCCTCCGGCGCGATGGCCTCATGTTCGGGCAACATCGGCTCGCGCCGGATACCGCCGCTCTCCGGATCGTCTTTGGAGAAAGAGCCGACGATCGACCCTTGCGAAGTGGCACCCGGCGCCTGGAGCGGGAGGTTGCTCCAGTCGTCAGGAACCTGTGAGGATCGATCGCCGGAGGTGCCCGCGCTGGCGGTGGTCAGCGAGGGGGGTGGCATGACGCGGGCTTTAAGACGTTTGTCCTCGTAATAGCGGGCTTTGCTGGCACGGATCGGATGACAGGCCGAGACCAGCACGATCTCGTCGGATGGCGGCAGCTGCATGATCTCGCCGGCGGTCAAAAGCGGCCGCGCGGTCTCCTGGCGCGAGATCATGAGATGGCCGAGCCAGGGCGACAAACGATGACCGGCATAGTTCTTCATCGCCCTGAGCTCGGTCGCAATGCCGAGCGCATCGGAGACGCGCTTGGCGGTGCGCTCGTCGTTGGTGGCGAACGAGACACGCACGTGGCAGTTGTCGAGAATGGAATTGTTCGGCCCATAGGCCTTCTCGATCTGGTTGAGCGACTGCGCGATCAGGAAGCTCTTCAAGCCATAGCCTGCCATGAAGGCAAGTGCGGTCTCGAAGAAATCGAGCCGCCCCAGCGCCGGGAATTCGTCAAGCATCAACAGCAGGCGATGCCGCTTGCCTTTCGCCTCCAATTCTTCGGTCAAGCGCCGGCCGATCTGGTTGAGTACCAGCCGGACCAGCGGCTTGGTGCGGCTGATGTCGGAAGGCGGCACGACGAGGTAGAGCGTGGCGGGTCGCCTTCCCTCGACAAGATCGGCGATGCGCCAGTCGCAGCGGCGGGTGACCTTGGCGACGACCGGATCGCGGTAGAGGCCGAGAAAACTCATCGCGGTCGAGAGCACGCCGGAGCGCTCGTTCTCGGACTTGTTCAAGAGCTCGCGGGCCGCGGACGCGACAACCGGATGCGGCCTGTCGCCCAAGTGCTGCGTCGTCATCATCGCGCGCAGGGTTGCCTCGATCGGCCGCTTGGGATCGGAGAGGAAGTTCGCGACTCCGGCCAGCGTCTTGTCGGACTCGGCATAGAGGACGTGCAAGATGGCTCCGACCAGGAGCGAGTGGCTGGTTTTTTCCCAGTGGTTACGTCGTTCCAGCGCCCCTTCCGGATCGACGAGGATGTCGGCGACATTCTGCACGTCGCGCACTTCAGCATCACCGCGCCGAACCTCGAGCAGCGGGTTATAGGGGGATGAATCCTGATTGGTCGGATCGAACAGCAGCACCCGCCCGAAGTGGGCGCGCCAGCCGGCCGTGAGGTGCCAGTTCTCGCCCTTGATGTCATGGACGATGGCCGAACCGGGCCAGGTCAGCAGGGTTGGGATGACGAGACCGACGCCCTTCCCGGACCGCGTGGGCGCAAAGCACAGCACGTGCTCGGGTCCGTCGTGACGCAGGTAATTGCGACGATGGGACCCGAGGATGACCCCATCCGGCTTGAGCAGGCCCGCCTTACGAATCTCCTGCGTAGTCGCCCAGCGAGCAGAGCCGTAGGTGGTTGCTTCCTTGGCTTCCCGCGCCCGCCAGACCGACATCCCGATGGCGATCGCAATCGACGCAAAGCCGCCCGAGGAGGCGATGACCGCACCCTCCATGAAGATCCGAGGTGCATAGGCGTCGAACCAGTACCACCAGACGAAGAAGGCCGGCGGCGCGTAGAGGGGGACCCCAACAAGCTGTGTCCACGGCTCCCCCAGTTGTGGTTGATAGCCGAGTCGCCACGCCGTCCACTGTGTCGCGCCCCAGACGGCTGCGAGCACAATCAGTGACACGGTCAAAATCTGACCCCAAAGGATCTTGGTGGCAGACAAGCTCGTCTCCAACACACAAACGCCAGACTAGAAAAGTCGCTAAGGTCGCGCATGCAAGCAACGCAATGATCCGATCGCGCAATCGGACATCGTGGCGCGCAGAAAGGTCTCCGGATGAGTTGGTCGCAAACAGGATACCGATGGAGAAAGGGGTTCAGATTGCCAATCCGCGCCTGCGCGCAAAATCCCATTCGACCCGGCCGCCCATAATCTTTCCGGTCAGGTGGTTGCCAAGCTGACGCTCCAGCGAAGGCGTCCAGGGCACGAGGCTGAACCCCAGCCCATCGTCGAGCATGGCAAAGCGGCCAGAAGCCAGATTGACGCGTTGGCGAACGACGCCTGCAGCGCTGCCGCCGTCAGCAATTGGGTGATATGGAAGGCCTGTCTCTTCCAACAGTTTTGCGCCAGCCGCTGCCAGCTCGCGCTGTCGCAGCGTATCGAGCAGGTCACGCACGAAGACGATCCGTTGCCCCTGCCGGCGGGCGAGGCCTTCGCTGACGAGGTGGTCGACGCGGGCATCCATCGCCTCGCGCACCTCCCGGCCAAAGCCGCCCTCCGACAACGAGGGTGCCCGGGCGAGAAGCTGGCGGTCGAGCCAGGTCGCGCCATCCGCTTTGACCTGCGCCTCGATGGCGAGGTCGGAGCGAACCGCAACGGCAAGACGCTGGCGACCTTTGGCATCCTCGTAGCGGCGCAACTCCACGATCGAGCCTGGTTCGGAGTCTCCGGTGGCATCCAGATCGGGAAGCCGAATGTAGTGCGCACGGCCGTCCACTCCATCAATGACCGCATAGGCCGTGCCTTTCAGTTCGTCGTCGAGCCCACGGGTGACGAGTCGTCCGACAATTGGAGTCGTTTCGGCTTCACCTGCCAGATCGAAGCTGGATGCCCCACGCTCCCAGCCGTGCCGAGCCAAGCCGTAATGGATGCGCTTGATGATGTCGTTGCGCTCGCCGAGCGCTCGCAAGGTCGGCTCCGCGTTGTCGGCAAGCATCCATTGACCGTTGGTCTGCTGTGCAAGCCCGAGACGCTCGAGTTTGCGCATGCGGCCGACCTTGATCGCATGCAGCTCGTTCGGCGTCTGGTCGCGGTTCGGACGCAAATCGACGATGCCGCCGTTCGGGGCGGCTTCTCGCGCAAGCGCCCGGTCAAGGTGGGTCCAACGCTCAGCCTCGACCTGCGCCTCCAGCGAGCGGCGGATGTCCTGGTCCGAACGGGGACCGAGCTCCAAGGTGACGAGTTCTTGAGCCCGCGCGCGCATCCCCTCGCGGATGTAATCCCGCGAGATCACCAGGTCATGATCATCATGAGCGCGGCCCCGCACGATGACGTGGATGTGGGGATGCTCCGTATTCCAATGGTCGACCGCGACCCAGTCCAACTTCGTTCCGAGATCGCGCTCGGCATGGGTCATCAGGTCGCGCGTGAAGGTCTTGAGGTCGGAGAGCTCGGCAGCATCGTCCGGCGACACGATGAACCGGAAATGATGCCGGTCGCCCTCGCAGCGCTCGGCGAATGCGCGATGGTCGGCATCATCGCGCTCAGCATCGAACATCCGCCCGGGGCCGCCTTCCTTGGTCACGCCCTCCCGCCGAAGATAGGTCAGATGTGCGTTCAGCGTTACTCGCTTGATCCCGTGCCGGACCACGCGGGCCTTGACCACCACCCCGCGGGAGCGGTCGGTGAGGTGGCGCGCGGCCGCCAAGCTCGCCGCGCGGCCACGCCCAAAGGCACTCTTTCGCGTCCGTGATCGCGAGGCACGCCCCAGGCCGCCGGCCTTCTCGGCGGCGGCCAGCGCCTGGGCAATGAACGGCCGACTGCGCTGTATGCCGCGCGAGCGGATGCGGCCGAGCCGGATGTGCAAGTCATCGTCGCGTGTGATCATGTCTTAAAACGCGAGGTGCGGCAGTGCATGTGTCGTCAATGACTTGTGCGAAGCGGCAGGCTGTCGTGCGTCGTCGCGCATCATGCCAAGCTGTTGATCGTTGCACTCTTTCCCTCCGACCGACCGCCGCGAACCTCGCGGCTTTTATCCTGCCATCGACCGGTCGGTCGGCCTCCCCCACCCCCTCCCCTCGTCACGGGTACGACACGACGCGAAAGCCTGCGATTAAGACTGACAGCACTCATTGCGGGCTCCGATCGGCCGATCCGTTAACGAACGGTCCGTTGGAGGCAGGTTTTGACTTCGGAACTGGCACCTTCGATGCGTGAGTTTCTTGTTCGTCCGGTGGTGGCTTGGCTGCAGCTGGAGCCGCGTTTGGCTTCTTCGCTGACGTCTGCAAACTCAACGGGAACAGCGCACTCTGCCAACCGCGTTCGCTTTCTTCAGACGCAGCCGTTGGACCGGAAGCAGAAGCGTTCGGCCACGGCAATGAGGTGGTTATGATCTGAAGGAGATCGCTGCTGGTGCCCTTCGGCATATCGAAGTTCGGCGCGTCGTTTGCCGCGAGAGACATCACCACGGCTCTGGCAAACTCGACGTTGGGTCTGTTCCATGAACCGCGATAGGCAGCGAGTGCGCACGAGATTGGCGTGTTCTGCGGACGTGCTGCGCACTGGCTGATGAGGTTGGTGATGCGCTGCGCGGTGACCGCAACGTTGACGCATGGCAAGAACACGGCCGGGGTGATGCTTCCGGCAGCGACGGGCAATCCAGCAAGACCGACGCGAACGATGCTGGTGGAATCAGGCAGCGCATGCGTTGCGCTGACGGCATCCTGCAGGCTGGTGTAGATACGTGGGCTCGCTTCGCCTGGCGCCGAGACGGCCCATGGATTGCCGCCTGACTGCTGCCAGACAAGTGCCTGCATGAGTTTGGGATCGACGCCCAGAGCACAGGCTGTGACCAGCGTCACCAGGTCCATGACAGGTCACTCCATGATCCGAGCGGGCGGGGCCTGCAACAGCCGGAGGACGCGGCCGGGCTCGGGCTGGCTGAGAGCGCGTCGCGGCCTTCGAGGATCGGCCGCATGGCTGACCGTGCGACCGCACGGACACGGCCGTCGGATTGCGCGCCAGGCGTATACTCCTGACCGTGCGGCGTGCGGCTGCGAACGCGGCTTTGACCGGGAAGGAGGAACGGTGTGGTCGAACGGAGGACCCGCAGAACTCTTGCACGGTAGCGACATCATCAATCGTCCTCGTAGGTCCAGAGCGGCTCGGCGCGGCCGAAGATCGAGGCGGCCGGAATCGGACCGAAGTAGCGGCTGTCGAGCGAGGCTGGCTCATCCCAGTTCATGAGGAAGACGTCGCCCTTGGCGACGATTTGGCAGCCCTGCCAAATTGGCAACGGACGGCCGAGGTGGTCGCGTTCGCGCGCCTGTCCCATGTCGATGCCATCGACACTGACGGTGAGCCCCTTGCGGCAGACCGTCTGCCCCGGCAGCGCCAAGATGCGCTTGATGAGTGGGACGCCGCGCGGCAGATAACGGCGCTGCGCAAGGAACGCCGCGAGCGGATCCGGCGGAAACGCGACCACCAGTTCGGTGACGATGAGCCGGCCCGCCGGCTGCACTTCGTAGAGCCCAATGGGGACGCTTTCGGAGGCGTTCCAGACCAGGGCCGGTACCGGCTTCGCACCCATCGTTTTGATTTCGAGGGCGACAGCCGCGACTGTGACAATGAGGGTAAGGATGCGCGGGTTCACGACGCGACCCTCTGCCGGTGCAGCCAGGCTTGGTGGCGCGACTGCGTGTAACGGCGCGGCTCTTCGTTGACCGACAGCCGATTGTGCACGTGCCGCCAATAGTCCTGGGCGGCGTCGGCGGGATTGATGCCGAGTACTTCGACAGCATCGATGAGTTGGAGAACCTTTTCGACCTTCGGCCAGCCGGAAAGCCGCAGCAAAATCTCCCCGCCCGGGCGCACGTAAGGGACGGTCGAATAGCGCCCGCCTTGCTTCACCGCGCGCAGAATATCGATGCGCGAGGCGACGGTGCCGTAGTCGTTCGATGCCCAGCGCACGAAGGCAAAGAGGCTATCCGGTGCAAAGGAGACGATGCGCCGGCTGCGGTCGAGGCGCGTCTCCCCGACAACGCGGCCGAACCTGATCCAGTTTTCGATTCGGCCCTTAAGCCACAGAAGTTCGACCTGGGTGAGGTCATTCACGGGCTCAAGATCAAGGTTTGTCATCGCGCGATCCTCTCGACTTCGGCGGCAAGGGCGGCGATCTCCCGGGTGGCCGATTTGCCGTGGGAGAGCTCAAGGACAAGCCGGCCGTTTTGCACCGCATCGGCAAAGACCGGACATTCGCCAATCCGGCTTGTCAGTACCTGTGGATCGTATTCAGTGAGAATTTGTGTGTGACCGCGCGCAGGCGTGGTGCGCCCGCCGCAGCGGTTGAGAACGAGTCGGGCATGCAGTTGAGGCCGAACGGTGGTCACCGCATTGATGAGCCGCAGCGTTTCGGCAAACGCCAACTCCTTGAACGGCGGTGACTGAACCGGTACGAGCACGGAATCCGCCGCCATCAGCGCGGAGCGCGTGATGGCTTCAATGTGTGACGGACCGTCGACAAGCAGACGGTCCACACCTCGCGCGACCGCTGGCAACTCGCGGTGAAGCGTATCGCGCGCGATCGCAATGACGGTGAAGCGGCTCGGAAGCGCCTCTTGCGCGCGCAGTTCGAACCAATCGTGCGCGTCGCTATCGGGGTCGGCATCGATCACGGCGACGCGTCGGCCCTGACAGGCCCAGAGACCAGCGAGATGCAGCGTCAGCGTGGTTTTACCGACGCCATTTTGGAGGTTGAGGAGCGCGACGATCATGGCGTGCGCTCCCGGCGGGGAGCCGAGCGCCGTCGGGGTTTTCCAGCGGGTGAGGTTTCCCCAACAACAAAAGATTTAGAGTCTGATTTAGAGTCTTTAGGCGGCCCGGATTCGTTGTGCGGCGAAGGACTTGGCGCCAGTCCGTGCGCCCGAAGTCCCGATAGGGATGCGCCTGAAATCCCGATACCGGTTGCGCCCGAAGTCCCGATAGCCGCGGGCGAATTGCACAGTCTATCCACAGGCCCTGTGGACGGACTGGGCCGCATGAGGATGAGCTCGCGCCCATCACGGCGCTCGAGCGCGAGCCGGTAGCCAGGCAGCGGCTGGCGCGCGACAATCCGACGGATGTCGAGCGCGAAATCGGAGAAGCGCGAAAGGCTCGCGCTCTTGGCGTGCAGATGCCGGAGCTCGAACTGCCAGCCGCCCCGCTGACGGCCGGCGTGCTTGCGCGCGACGCGGTAGAGCCAGCGTTCGATACCGCCAGAGAGCGCGAAGTAGGCCGGGTCGATGGCCAGCACCAGGCGCCGGTCGAGGACGCCCTGGTAGAACCATTCGGGCAGCACGAACTCCATGCCCTCGCAGCGGCGTGTGCGGGTGGTGAGTTCCTCCCATTCGTTGATCCAAGAGAACTGCTGGCGACGCCAATGCTCGCCGTGACGGATGGTGGTGCGGATGACGGTCGATTGCAGCCGCGTGAGCGCGCCTTTGAGCAACTGATATTCGCGATTGCCTGTTGCACGTCCGATGGCGATCAGAAGCTGGTAGGGCGTGAAGCGGAAAAAACGCGAGGTCGAAAGCCCCCTATCCTGCGCGGCGAGGATTTGGCTCGCGGCCCAGATAAGCACATCGGCGTCCCAGATAGTCGCCATGCCATGCTCCGGAACCGCGTAGACCTGCACTTGGGTTGCTCCGGCTTGGTAGAGGATCGGCGTTACGCGCTTGGCCTTGGCGAGCGAGAAGAACGGCCGCTCCATGAGGTCGCGCTGGTCGCGCGGCGGCACGCCGCCGGCGAGCGCTTCGAACGGGTCAAGCGTCGCGCGTTCGCTCGCGGTCGGCCCCTCGCCCGCCATAGTCAGCGACCGACCGGTAAGGGCCGACGAAGCGGCGGGGTGGCGGATTGATCGGGCAATGCGCCGCGCTTGGCCGGATAGACGGTTCCGGCGCCGGGATCAGAGGTCGATGTCTTGGCGCCGAGATCGGCCCAGGCTTTGAGATCATCGAGCGCGTAGACGACGCGCCCGCCGATCTTGCGGTACTTCGGGCCGGTGCCGTAGGTGCGGTGCTTTTCGAGGGTGCGGCCGGAGAGGCCGAGGAAGCGCGCCGCCTCGGGCGTGCGCAGAAAGCGTGGCGGCAAGCCGGCGAGCGGGTCGGGCATGATCGAGCCTCCGTGATCCTGTAGCGACCGCCTGAGTTCGGCGGCGAGTCACGGATCACGATGGCGGAGTGCGATCGCGAAAGGGGATGGCGAAGTTCGCGGCGTTGAAATCGCCACCCCTGCAGGTCGGTAGCGATGCAGCGATATGCGCGCGACCAACAGCGGTCGCGAATACGTCGAGTGCCTAATGGGGGTGGTCGCGTGAGCTCAGGCGCCGCGAAGAAGCTTTCGGTAGCCGTCCCGCATCAACGCCATTCCGCCCTTCACCAGGCGGATGGTGCGGTCGCGCAGCGACGAGGTCTTCCAGGGCTCTCGCTCAAGCCGGCCTGCGCCGAACAGCACTTCAGCAATCTCTCGATACGAGGCCTCGGCGAGATGGCCATCGAGAGCGCGGACCATGAGGGCGAGGCGAGCGAGGCGCTGTCGGGTGAGGGCTGCTTCTGGCTCTCCCCCATCTGCAGCCTGGCCCACCATCCGCGCCCACAATCGCAAAGCCGCAGCTGCACGGATCGGCAAGTCGTCATCGAGCGGCATGACGACTGCGAGGCGTTCGCCCGGCGGAGCCGCCAGGCACAGGCGCAAATCACCCTCCTCGCTGTGAATGATTACATGTCGGCCATCGGCGCCGACGTGCTCGGCGATCACATCGCCAAGCGCGACGAGGTCGAGCGGACGCGCAGGCGCGAAGCTTGTCGACGCGAGCAAAACGACGGTGGGCAGCGCCTCGGGTCGCCAGAAGACGGCGGTCTGATTGGCGGCAAGCCGCGGATCGGCTGCAAAAGGAAAGCCCCCAACGCCGGCCGAGGGTCTCCGCAGTACGGTCCCTCGTCTCGGCGTCGGAGGCCTCACGCACGATTATCTTGTAGTCGTCTTGGTAGGCCGGGTTGCGACGCAGGAATTCCCAGGCGAATCCAGGCCGGTCGAGCTCGCTCAGATAGTCGTAGGCAGCGGCGGACCGCCAGTCGGAGGCCGGTGGCATCTAAAGGCTCCCGCAAGAACTACACGTGATGGATGTCCTCCAGCCCGAGGCACAGGGTCACGTGTGTGCAGCGATTGGGGAGTCGCGTGCGTGGCATCGCGCGATGCCCTGCGAGCATCACGACAAACGCGCTCGTTCCGCGTTATCACGATTCGGCCCGACGAATATTATGAATGTTTTGCGAAATTCGAACCTTGTGCCAAGCCGCGCAAGACGCTGAATTTTTCTGATCAGGTGCCGCAGCGGAGAACGACGTCACGCGCCACGAGGCTTGTCCAAGCGATTTCGGACCGCAGTGCGCATGGCGGCCATGCAGTGGGCCAAAGTGGGCACGGCGTTTGAATTGAATAGTACGCCGCGGCCCTCACTCCGCCTCCGATCGAGCGTCGCTATGCATTATCGCCGCGCAGCAGGTGCCGATAGCCATGTTCGCTGAGCCATTTGGCACGCGTCAAATGACTTTGCCAGGCTCGGCGCGCGCGGGTGGGTTCTCGTGAGGAATCGATATGCAAGACAAGGGCGGCGACCTCGGCCCAGTCCGCGCCCTCGGCATCGGCGTCGAGCAGGCGCAGATACGTGACGAGATGCTGCTCGTCGTAGGGGGTCAAAGTGTCGGCATCGGGAGCCGTGTCAGCCACTGGTGGATCGGGCGGCGGTTGAGCCATAAATATCCTGTAAACGTCGAAGTTCCGCGAAAACGCTATCCGGCAACAAAGCCCCGTCGAGCATTAGCGATGCACATCCTCCGAATCGCAGCAACATCCTCCCGGCTGTGTTTGACAGGATGATCACGCTGCAAGCGAATCCACCTTAGTTTTAGTTTGCCAATCCTTGAGAAGCGCGGTCTGAGCGGCGCTGGCCTATCCGCCAGCAGCATCGGCGCAACATGCGCTCGCCGAATGTCGAGGATACTCCGTGGTGAAATGCACGACAAGACGCTCGCCTCTCAGGTATGGAGATACGAGAGGTATTCGCCCGCAACCTGCGCAAGGCGCGACAGGCCAAAGGGCTATCTCAGGAGGCGCTGGCTTATGATGCGGGCGTCGACCGCACCTATATCAGCGCCCTTGAGCGTGGGGTCTACGGCGCAACCATCGATATGGTTGCCAAGCTCGCAGCGGTCCTGAATATCGAACCGAGCGAGTTACTTCAACGATCGATTAGGTCCCGCCAACGCAAGAGCTGAATGTTTAGCGGAAGCGGCCGGCCGGATGCCGATGAGATGGCTCGCGCGGAAAGTGCAAAACTGCCGCGGCGCAAAATTATTGCGGGCTCGACCCGAGCCGAGACCATCATTCGGAACGGCGTCAATCGTCCCTTGCGGCGTTGCCCGCAGGCGGGATGCGACGGAGCCGCATTGATCCAGATCAAAAGCACCAAGAAATTCCTGATGTCTTATTTTTTATGGCTGCCGAAAGACCAAGCGATCTTGTGCACCGCTGTACTGAACTGCTGCGGGCGGGGAACGACTTCCCGACCATTTGGGACACTGTGCTCAAAAGCCACCAGCTCATTGCCGGTGTCCCGCGCCAGAGAATGGACGGCAAACGTGCTCTTTTGGACGTGTGGCTGGTCACCGCTCAGCGATTGGTCTTTGATGGCGACGCTAGGGAATTTCGGCTGGAATAGGAATCGACCCCAGGTAGTGCCGAAGGCTGGCTTACGAACAAGCACTGGTCGATCAGGTGATCGTCATGACAACCTACACAGTCGGCCTCAAACTTCGGGCGCGCGCGAGAGCACTGACAATCGATGCCGACGACGCATTGCTGGCCGCGCTCAAGATCAAGCTGGAAAATCCGGAGGCGGCAATCACCTATGTCCGGAAATCGAATAAACGCGGTGACCGTCGTCACCCGCATGAGACGTTGCGCGATAAACCAAAAACATAAGCATATTTCAGGCGGCGAATGGATCGGCCGCATGCGGTGTATCGCGAATGTCGAGCACCATACTTCGCTACATTTGGAAGGCCATAGCGCGGATCTGGGCGGGGCCTATGGTTGGCGAGGACACACGGCGAAAACCCCCGCCCGGTCGCTCCGGGCGGGGGCTTGCTGCCGGTCCGGCCTCAGTCGCCGTTCGCCTTGCGGCTGCGCGACCAGATGAGGGCGAAGGTCTCGCCGTCCTCGACGAGGTTGGCGTAGATCGGCGCCGTGAAGCTCGGATCGTCGAGCTTGACCGAGAGATAGTCGCGTCCCTCGTTGGAGCGCTTCGACCAGGCGGCCCCGATCTCGGCGCGGCCGACGTAGACCCGATGGCTCGGGGCGTTGTCGCTTGCCCGGTTGGTCTCGGGGACGATGCGGACGCCCTTGCTCTGCAGGCTCAGGGTGACGATCTCGCCCTGGAACTCGTGGCCGGACTTCTTGAAGGTGCCGATATTTGCCATGTCACTTCTCCTTGGCTGTTCGAGCCCGCGACCATCGCGGCCTCGATGGCGATCTGCAGGCCGA